>SWBY01010122.1_pt1 | contig 41329 bp, 37 predicted proteins | sample 4693071 | NCBI WGS metagenome assembly SWBY01 (sample SAMN10267273, study PRJNA491770) | bioreactor metagenome | isolation source: DHS bioreactor inoculated with marine methane seep sediment | place: Japan: Omine Ridge, Nankai Trough | collected 2006-05-06 | reverse complement strand
ACCAGGACTGCCACCAGGACTGCCCTGGAGTTGTTACTACCTGCAGGAGATGTTGAATACAGTTCATCCCTGCCGCCGGACCTGTCCGGTTACGGAATTGTTATCCTGGGAATGGTGGATAATAATTCCCTGGGTCCTGACCCGGCGGCCATACTTACCGGATTCGTAGACAGTGGGGGTGTGGTGATCGCCACTGCATCACCTGGCCTGATACATCTGGAAAGCGGCCTGCTGCCAATTAACATTACAGGCATGTCAAATGAGACAGACCTGAAGGTGGTCCGGGAGAACCCGATAACTGCCGGCCTCCAGGTGACAGACCAGGAGGAGGATCCGAAGGTGGATCTGGAGGTAGTACAACATATCAGGGGAAGTGCACCCGAAGATGTTACTGTATTGATGGAGGCTTCTGATGATTCGCCTATGCTCTCCTACCGCAGGCAGGGTGAGGGAACCGTTGTTTACCTGGGGCTAAACGATGTCACAGGCGATGATGCCTGGTCAGGGTTTGCAGCCATACCGCAATTCCCTATCTTCTGGAAGCAGATGCTTAACTGGCTGGGGGGCACTGAGAGTAGCGAGCACAATGTCAGGACAGGCACTGTTATCAGGATGCCTTCCACGCAGACAATTACCTATCCCGACGGCAGCACTCTTACTTCGCCCAACCTGTGGGTGGACCAGGCCGGGTTATACTATATCGGGACGCAGGTGATAGCTGCAAACCTGTACAATGCCCGTGAATCTGATGTGAATGAAATTTCCCTGGATGCAAGTACTGTCACCAGCAGGTACATTGAACGACCGGAAGTGGTCAGTGAGGACGTGAAAAAAGATATTACTCCCTATTTTATCTGGGCGGTACTGGGCCTGATCATACTTGAACTTATTATCATTAAACGCCGGAGGGAGCTGTCATGACAGCCTCTGTCCCGATAGCCTTTGAGAATATTGAATACCTGCTGGGTGTGCTCCCTGTCATTGTCATAGGCTGGGTCCTGATACATAAAGGGGCCAGGCGCAGCCTGATACTGAGCCGGATAATTATTGTATCCCTGCTGGTAGTTGCACTGGCCGGGCCGTATAATCCGGTGACTGTGACCGAGACCGACGAAACACCTACCATTACGTTGCTCTCTGACGAGACCGATAGTATGGACATATTCGAAAGCGGTACGGCAGAGGAGATATTTGATAAATTGCAGGATACCATTCCTGCCAGGATGGAGAAAATGGGGGGTTTACGGTCTGATATTGGTGATGAGATACTGGCATCATCCACTGGTGATGACCATATTATAGTGGTCTCTGACGGGAACAATAACTTTGGCAGCGACCTGGCCGAGACCATTGATTTTGTTTCTGATACCGGTACAGTCGTATATGCCGTGACCCAGACACCAGGGAAGAACGACCTGAGCGTTGAGATAACTGGTGCCAGGACAGCGGTGCTTGGTAACGAGAACCTTGTGGGTGTGGAGGTCAGGCAGGCTAAGAGTAATACTACTTACAAGCTGTCCATAGAGGTGGACGGTAGCCCTGTGTCCAGCCAGACTGTGACCCAGACCACTCCCATAAAGATTGTAGGTTTCTCAAGTACCTTCCAGTCGCTGGGACCACATTTGATAACTGCCAGGATATCCTCTGGTGATGATATGCGCTCCGGGAACAATGTGTTTAATAAGACTATCTATGTTGTACCCAAACCCAGGATATTACTTATCTCACCTGATGCAGATTCACCCCTATACAAGGTACTCAGGAACCTGTACGAAACGAACACTGTTTCCTCACTTGATAATGCCAACCTGACAGATTACAAGGCCGTGGTGCTGGATAATATCAATGATGGCCGGTTATCCGGCAGTTCCATCGGGAAATTGCGGGAATATACTGCCGGCGGAGGCGGGCTGCTCGTGGTCGGAGGCGATAACAGTTATGATTACGGTGACTACCTGGATTCGTCTATTGAGGCCATACTACCTGTGGAATCATACTCCAGTGCCTATGCCGGCAGCGTTAACGTGGTACTTGTGTTGGATATCAGCGGGAGTATCGACGCTCATGAGGCACTGGACGATGAGAAGGCCATGGCTATTAATCTACTGAAGGATATGGGCAGGGATACCAATGTGGGAGTGGTGGTTTACGGTGACAATGCCATCTCGGTATCTAAAGGCCTGCTGCCCATGTCCAGCCATGTCAACCGTGATATATTGGTGGACATGGTGTCAAAGCTCAAAATCCGTCCTGGTGGCTTAACAACATCAATGGATGAAGGTATTATCACTGCTGCCAGGATGCTGGATAACACCAGCGGCCAGAAATATATGCTTGTGTTCTCTGACGGGGCCATATTAAGCCGTTTTGAGGACAGCAAAATAAAGATCTCAGGCATGGATACCACTGAAACTGAAATGATATTCGTGATGATAAAGACTAATGTGGTAAAGGCACGGGATGTAAAGACCGATAATAACAGGGGTGATTTTTTCCTGAAAGTGCTTGCCGACCTGGCAGGTGGAGATTTTATCCAGCTTGAACTGGACCAGCGGCTTGACCTCAAGTTCGGCCAGGAAGCCCCGGATTTGCCTGAGGGAGAGGTTGATGCTTATACCATCGTCCGGCTGGACGAAGAGCATTTCATCACACGTTACCTGAACATCTCAGGCAGCGTCTCTGGTTACAATGACGTGACCCAGAAGGTAGGTGCCAGGCGGCTGGTCACTACAAGCCTGGGCAAACCCGTGGTCACGGTATGGGAGTTCGGCCTGGGGCGGGTGGTAAGCCTCAGCTCGGATAACGGCAACATGTGGGCCGGTGCACTATACTCGGGAGAGAACGCCCGCCTGCTGCCAAGTATGGTCAACTGGGCTGTTGGTGACCCCAGGCCCGAAGGTGGTATTGTGGTCTATTCGGGTGATATGAACCTTGGCTCCCCTGGAACCGTTATCATCCGGAGTAACGAAATGCCTGCTGTGGTCTTTGGCAAACAGGATGTGCCTGTCAGCCAGACCGGTGAACGTACTTACGAAGGGGTGATAGAACCCGATCACATAGGTCTGTTCAAACTGGAAGTATCGGCCGGTGGGATTACGCTGGAAGATACGGCTGCAGTGAACTATCCCCTGGAATACAGGGATGTGGGCAACGATCCCGATTTCCTTGAAGCTGTGAAGCACAGCGGCGGCGGGGTCTACAATGTTGATCAGGCAAGGTCACTGCTGTTTAGCGATATCCAGAAGAACTCGATCATGACCAGTGAGGAACATGTGAGCCTGAGCTGGCTGTTCCTGATAACTGCGCTGCTGGTCTTCCTGGGAGAAGTGATAGTGAGGCGGGCAAAGGGTATTATTGATATTAAGACGAGGCGCAAGGGTAGGGGGCGGTGATATTGTGGTCTGAGTCTGCTGCCTTACAATCAATAGAATATTAACCGCAGATAAACGCATATACAACGCCGCAAATCTACGTTTATCTGCGGTTTAATAAATTACATGAAAATTATATTTATGCAGCCATGCCCGCTGACCCCTCATCCACTGACCCCGACCAGCCCCCATCCCAGGGGTCGCCAGGGTTCGGGGTGGCGGGTGCATTGGTAGGGACTGCGCTTGTGGTGCTGGGGAGAAGGATATAACTTTATTTTCCGGTACTCTGCGAAGCCCTGCACATGCTGGCCTGACGACCGGCTTCCACCCTGCGCCTGCACGCCATCCCGGAGAGTATAATAACATGTGTAAAGAGTCTACAAATATTTAACGAATATAGTGAATGTGGAACTTAATTAAATTCAACTCAATGGCGGTTAAAACAATTGATGATATGCGAAATTTGCAAATAATTATGTGGTACCAGTACATCTTGAACTGATATGGAATCAGATATCGAACTTCTTGTTAAGAAATACGCGCTCCAGAATGCCGTCAAATACGGCAAAGCCCCGCAGCAGGGTGCAGTCATAGGAAAACTCATGGGAGAGCATCCCGAGCTGAGGCAGAGGGCAAAGGAAATATCGCCGCTGATCGGCACATTTTTAAAGGATATCGCATCAGGGACACCGGAAGAATGGCAGGCTGAACTGGAAGCAATAGCGCCCGAACTGATTGAAGAACTCACGCAGCGCAAGGAACCGGACAAGGGCTTAAAGGAACTTCCCCGTGCCGAAGGCGGTGTGGTCATGAGGTTCGCACCCAATCCCAACGGCCCGCCCACACTGGGCAGCACCCGCGGGATTGTGGTCAACAGCGAATACGTGAAAAAATACGGGGGCCGGTTCATAATCAGGTTCGATGACACCGACCCCGTGACCAAGCGGCCCATGCTGGAAGCCTATGACTGGTATCTGGAAGACTGCAAATGGCTGGGTGCAAAACCTGATGAAGTGGTAATGGCATCAGACAGGCTGCCTGTTTATTATGAATATGCCGAGAAACTTATCAAGGCAGGGCATGCTTATGTGTGCACCTGTACCCAGGAGGAGTTCAAGAAACTAAAGGATAACAAGCAGGCATGTCCACATAGGGATACTTCGCCTGATGACCACCTGCATGAGTGGAAACGGATGCTTGCAGGGGAGTACGAGGAGCGCACGGTGGTGCTGCGTATCAAGACCGATATCAAGCACAAGGACCCGGCGCTGCGTGATTGGGGCGCGTTTCGGGTGGTCAGGACACCGCACCCCCGCCCGGAAGTGGGTGATAAGTATGTAGTCTGGCCGCTGCTGGATTTTGAGGGTGCAATTGAAGACCACCTGCTGGGTATGACACATATCATCAGGGGCAAGGACCTGATGGACAGCGAGCGGCGGCAGAAATATGTTTACGATTACCTGGGCTGGACCTACCCGCACACATCACACTGGGGCAGGGTGAAGATGCATGAGTTCGGTAAGTTCAGTACCAGCGGCCTGAGGGAAGCCATTGAGGCAGGGGAGTATTCCAGCTGGGATGACCCCCGGCTGCCAACCTTACGGGCACTGCGCCGCAGGGGAATCCGGCCTGAGGCACTGCGCAAGTTCTTTATTGACATGGGTGTGGGTGAGACCGATGTGAGCCTGAGCCTGGATAACCTGTATGCTGAGAACCGCAAGCTGATCGATGCTGATGCTAACCGTTATTTCTTTGTGTGGGACCCGGTCAGACTGGACATCTCTGGATCAGAGGTCACAGACGCGAAACTGCCGCTGCATCCATCTGTGGACAGGGGTTTCAGGGAGATTAAGGTGGGCAGCAGTGTACTGGTGTGCAACCAGGACATCAGTAATGCAAAACCCGGCGACCTGTTCAGGTTGAAGGACCTGTACAATATCAGGATCACAGGGCAGGGCACGGCCGAGTTTGCAGGACGTGACATTGAGACCATGAAGAAGGGCGGCGGGCGTATCATACACTGGGCGCCTGTGGATGGCATACCTGTGAAGGTGCTGACGCCAGAGGGTGAGGTCAACGGGATTGGTGAGCCTGGTATTGTGAGTGAGGTGGATAGGGTGGTGCAGTTCGAGCGGTTTGGGTATGTGAGGATAGATAGTGCAAACGGCGAAATTATCGCTTATTTCACGCACAAGTAAGATAGAGCAATGAAACGAATAAGAAGCCCCAAGTTCAGTAAACCGGTATTTACCTGCGGCGAAGGAGTGCGGTTCGCCACGCCCGAGGTCGTAGGGCGCTACCGGGCCGGGCGGCTTAAGTGCAGTGTGCTTGCCGATATTAGCTGCGGGATAGGGGGGCAGGCCGTTTGCTTTGCAAAAGAATGCGGCAGCGTTTATGGAATTGACATAGACGGTGAAAGACTGGAGTGTGCCCGCCGTAATGCAGGGGTGTATGGCATGGATAATATTACTTTTATTGAGGGGGATGCCCTGTCGCCGCAGGTGGTGGAGCAGGTTGCCGATGCCGATGCAGATGTTATCTTCAGCGACCCGGCCCGGCCCGCAGAGGAAGATGTGCGGCAGACTGATAGCCTGCGGCCTGGAATTCCTATGGTGATGGAGGCATACAGGGATGTGACTAGCAGTTTTGCTTTCGAGGCCCCGCCACAGATGCCGCCCGAGCGTATAGATTTTGATTGCGAGCGCGAGTACCTGAGTGTGGACGGGCAGTTGAACAGGCTGACGCTGTACTTCGGGCCGCTGAAACGATGCGAGAGGTCGGCTGTGGTGTTGAAAGGGGGCAGGCATTACAGGCTGGAGTCGGGCGTGGCCGCACCCGTAGTTATACAAGAAGTGGATGAACCCCGGGTCTATGCCTTCGAACCTGACCCTGCAGTGGTGAAGGCGGGGCTGCTGGGGGAACTGGCTGGTGGGTTGGGTGGTAAGGTGGAACTGGTGAGGATTGATGCCAGACGCAGCCTGCTGACATCTGATGTGTTGCTGGAATCGCTGTTCTTCAAGCACAGGTACAGGGTGTTGGACAGTGTGCCATTGGACTGTGGGAAGGTCAACCGCTCGTTAATGGGGTATGGCATTGGTAAGGCTGTAATACGGTTCAGGATAGCGCCTGAGAAGTATTGGGATGCGCGCAACCGGATTGAGAATGGACTGGTAGGGGAGGGGATAGTGCATCTGTTTGAAATAGCAGACCAGGTTTATGTGTGTGAAAAGATTTAAAAAGTAATAATTGTTTTGCAAATATTGCATGCTGTCGGATTACTTACTGTACTTTAGTAATCACAGTCTGACAGCAGGGCGAGGATGAGGATGTCGGCGGAAAGAATATTCAAATCTTGCGGTTAATAAAATTATACAGTTTACAAGTTCAGGAACTCAACCAGGTCCAATGTCCTGTAGACCTTCACACAATTCTGCCGCTGAAACCCTTTATCTTCACTCCATATCCCATCCACCTTAGTCTTCATCGCAAGCGCCAAAAATGGTGTATCATCAGGGTCAATATCCTTCATAATCTCTTCAGCCCGTGGATAGCAATCAGCATATTCTTCATGTGGGTAAATAGAAATCCTTGAAAAAAGCATATCCATGACATACTGAAGGTCATCTGAAGTCAGTTTTGACTTTTTTTCAATAAGGTTGGCATGATTCATGATCTCGGTGAAAGTATATTCCGGCGCCATGAGTTCAAAACCTGAATCCATAAGGATGCTGCGCCTGATAGAATTGGATATAAGTGAGGAGATAATTATGTTGGTGTCAATGACAAGCCGCATTATGCCATCTCACCAGATTTGTTTTCATGGTGTTCGCGTATGGACTTTTTTACAAGTTTTGAAATCTCGTCAGCATCCATTTCAGTGAGTTCGCTTTTTTCAAGAATGCTATCAAGTATCTGGACTTTGCTTGCATATTCCCACATGGCATTTCGGGCTATAACACTCCATTTCACTTCATTATGATGTTTTATGACCTTGTATAGGTCATCCGGGACTGATAGGGTCATGGTGGCCATATACATAATTATGTATGTACACATACTTATGTGTATTGTCGGAAAATAAGGAGTTTTGCTTCCTATCAACACGATTGTGATCCTAGTCGTTCTTCTGGTTCTTATTACAGTTGTTTTGATCCTAGTATCTCGCGGCGGGAGCAATTTCACTGACTTCGGCGAGGATAAGATTTTGATTGCAGGAGATACGAGCGAGTGTGAGTTGAAATGTTATCAGTGTTGTAGAATTGATACTGTTGAACATTGTAATGATCAATTATATCATTCAGATACTACTGGTTGTAATTGCATTTGTTGATTATTGTATTTTTGTTATTATCATTTCATACATATAGCCATTTAATGCAGCACCTTTTCTATAATCAGTCTCAAACTCCAGAACACCTTTACTCCCCCCATACCTCACAGCGACCATGTACAGTTCGCCGTCGTCGGTGGTGTCTACCTGCTCCATTATGAGTGATTTCATGCTGCCGTACTGCTCCTCAAGCGCACGGGCCTGCTCTGGTTCTATCTGTGCAGCCTCCCGACAGCAGGGCGAGAATGAGGATGGCGGCTGTCAGGGGTTTGATGAGCGGGTGCTTAGGAGCACACACGGTGTTAAAAATATTCAATGGTTGCGATTAAGTCTGGTGTTGGTTAGGATATGTTCATACACATATTCCGGGTTGCATCGTCTGTGTACATTGAGTGTGGCCGCCGCCAACAGTTAAAATATAAAATTTAAGTTGTGATCTCAATCGTTATACCCCGCAGCTCTGCTGCGGTTGGGTGTGCCTTCGCAACGTTTGACTCTCGTATATGATTGAGGAAAACAAGAAACACAAAAAACGCAGGACCAGCTCACAACGGGATTGCTTTTTAACAGTTAGGTCCAGTTCAATCTTATACTCAAGATCAATGACCTGATGGTCAATAACCTGATAGTTCCCCTGCTGACCAATGAACCAACAACAATGGTTTAAACCTCACCGTAGAATTATAGTTGATGAACGATCCGGATATTACCATACCCAAAGGCAGTGGTATCTATTCGCTGTTACTGGAACTGGAAGAAAATATGTGCATAACAGTAGGGGCACTGGGAGAAATCAAGTTCCCTGCCGGTTATTATTCATATACTGGCTCGGCAAGAGGTGGTGGCGGTTTTAGCAGGATCAGGCGGCACCTGGACGTGGCAGCCGGACGTAACCCGACCCGGCGCTGGCATATAGACTACCTGTTGCCGCATACCATTCCAAGAGGTGTGGTGCTGACACACACCCACCAGGACCTGGAATGTCAAATATCAGAAACGATCGGATCACATACTGAAACGATACACAGGTTCGGGAGTTCCGATTGCAGTTGCATCGGTCACCTGCACCTAAAAAGAGATAAAGAAAAATTGGTACGTATTGTGACCAATGCACATGATATCAAGGGATTATTCAAAAACTTTATTCCATTTAACAATCATGTATGATACATAGGTGCGTTATGAATAACATATTACGAAGAGGACGCCTGGGATCAAAACAAGATCCGGATGTCCTGGATTATCTTTCTTCCATGGATGCGGACAGGATGATATTCGATGCAGACCTGTTAGTAGACATGGCTCATGTGGTGATGTTAAGCGAAGTTGGGATCATAACCAGGGATGAATGTGTACTGATCCTCGGAGCCCTGGATACTATTAAACAGGAAGGGTTTGAAAAGCTTGACATGTCATACGAAGACATACACATATCCATCGAAGCAAGGCTAATAAATCTGGTCGGCGAGGATACCGGTGGAAGAATGCATTCCGCCCGCTCCCGAAACGATGAGGTCGCTACATGTATCCGCTTCGGATTAAGGGATGAACTGCTTACATTGATGCATGAGCTCATCACCCTTAGAAAGACCATGCTGGAGATCGCCCGACAGCATACAAAGACCCTGATGCCCGGATTCACACACCTGCAGCATGCCCAGCCCACTACCTTTGCCCATCATCTGCTTGCCCACCACGATGCCCTCTCAAGGGATACCCAGAGGTTACTGGGTGCATACATGAGGACGAACATGTCCCCGCTGGGAGCTGCAGCATTCGCATCAACCGGATTTGAGATCAACCGTGAACGTACACGTGAACTGCTTGGATTTGACGAAATCGTTGAAAACTCAATGGACGCTGTAAGTACCAGGGATTTTGTCCTGGAATCCATATCCGTATTTTCCAACATAATGACAAACCTGAGCCGGATTGCAGAAGAGATCATTTCCTGGAGTTGTGAGGAATTCGGATTTGTGGAACTGGATGACCAGTATGCTTCCACATCATCTATCATGCCCCAGAAAAAGAATCCTGATTCTGCTGAACTCCTGAGAGGGAAGACAGGTGCGGTTTACGGATGCCTTATGTCTGTGTTGACCATCACAAAAGCACTATCTATGAGCTATAACAGGGACCTGCAGGAGGTAACTCCCCACATGTGGAGGGCGGCTGATAATACCATCAGTTCAGTAACAATAATGGCAGGTATGCTTTCCACTATGAAAATCAATACAGAAAAAATGGAATCTGCGGCAGGCACCGGTTTTTCTACAGCTACAGAACTTGCTGATACGATTGTCCGGACAACTGAAATTCCCTTCAGGACCGCACACCAGATCGTGGGTATGCTGTCAAAGAGTGATGTCAGGACACTTGAAGAGCTGGACAGGATCGCACTTGAGATAACAGGCAGGAAACTTTCGGATGAGGGGCTTAGCCAGGAGATGTTTGACGGGGCTCTTGATGTCATGGAGAATGTAAAACGGCGTAATGTAGTCGGAGGTCCCTCACCAGTTGAAGTAAGCAGGATGATAGAAGAGCGCAATTACCAGTTGTCGCTGGATATTGATACGCTTGTGAAAAAAGTCAATTTCGTCCAGGATGCCATGAAGAAGCTTAATAACATGAAGGCTTCATTTATTGAAAGAGGTAATGCATGAAAGTAGAAGAAGGGGACAGCGTACTGGTAAAACAGGGTGATCGCACTTTTAACGGTGTACTTATGCCCTCAACTACAAGCAACGCTGTCATTAAATTAATAAACGGGTACAATGTGGGATTTGATCCTCACAATGTTACCATGGAGCTGGCTGGGAAAAAACAGGATATGCGATCTGCAACAGTAGAACTGCCTCCCCATGATCCCGACCTGCCCAATGTATCCATCTTATCCACAGGCGGGACAATTGCCAGTAAGGTGGACTACAGGACCGGGGCCGTGACCAGCCAGTTCACTGCAGAGGATATTTTACTGGCCATTCCTGAACTTACTAAGATCGCTAATTATAATGCCAGGGTTTGCTACAGTATCTTATCTGAGAACATGCAGCCAGAATACTGGGTCAGGCTGGCTGAGGAAGTCTATAATGAGATAAAGGCCGGGGCCGAAGGGGTTATTATCACCCACGGCACTGATACCATGATGTACACGGCAGCAGCCCTTGCGTTTATGATCGAGACGCCGGTACCGGTTGTTTTCGTAGGCAGCCAGCGCAGTGCTGATCGTCCCAGCAGTGACAATGCCATGAACGCTATCTGTGCAGCAAAGGTGGCTACCAGCGATATTGCCGGGGTTACTGTGGTCATGCACGGTACAACCTCGGACGATTTCTGCCATATCCACAAGGCAACGAAGGTCAGGAAGATGCACACCAGCAGGCGTGATGCGTTCCAGTCCATCAACTCAAAGCCGCTTGGCAGGGTAAACTATTCGTCCGGCGAGATCACAACCTACCTTGACCATGCCAGACGTGGGGAAAAGGAACTGGCAATTAATTCCAATATTGAGCCCAGGTGCACGCTAATTAAATATACTACAGGGGCAAGTCCGGAAACCATGCTGTTCGCTTCTGCAAATTACAAGGGTATTGTTATTGAGGGGACAGGACTTGGCCATGTATCAACTGAATGGGTGCCGTATATCGAAAGAACGACCGAAGCCGGGATACCTGTAGTGATGACCAGCCAGTGCATAAGTGGCAGGGTGTGCGACCGGGTATATGATACAGGGCGCGACATCCTGAAAGCGGGAGCCATAGAGGGCGAGGATATGATGAGCGAGGTTGCGCTGGTGAAATTGATGTGGGTGCTGGGGCAGACAAAGGATATTGATGAGGTCAGGAAGATCATGACCACTGATATGGCCGGGGAGATCACCAGGAGTTCCCCGACCTGAATCTTAATTGTAAGCAGAATAGGTATCCACTTCAAATAAGAGGGCAAAAATAATAGCCACAGAGATCACAGAGGATTTTTTCTCTGTGTCCTCTGTGCTCTCTGTGGCAGATAGATATAAACAATGATTTATACAAATTTTATTACCCTACTTTTTAAAAGGGATACCAGAATAAGACTTTATGCGAGGATGTTGAAATTATGAACGATAAACCGAGATTTGTATTTGAATGCCAGGAATGCGGGAAATGCTGTGAAAGGGTTGTAACTGTATATCTGGGTGACATAAATGACTGGGTGGAGCATGGGTTGATGTACAAGGTACTGCCCCACTTGTCTATAGTGGGGGATTTTGGTTCTGTTGCCATTCAACTAGACAAACAGACAAAAGATGACCAGACTGTATGCGCATTGTATGACCTTGAAAAGAGCGAGTGCACCCTGAGTGATGACAGGCCGCTATCCTGCCGTTCGTTCCCCTTGGGTTATAATGGTAAGAATTATGTTATTGTGGATATGGACTGTCCGGGACTGGGGCAGGGCAGCATAACCGCGGAAAAACTTACCTTGATGAGGGACACAGCCAGGGCCGGGTATGAGAGCAAGCAGCAGACACAACATATTCTGCCTATGCTGGAGAACCTGTTTATCAGGAAGATGACATTCGAGTCACAGAAGGCCATGGGAGAGCTTACTCCCGAGCAGAGGGAAGAGCTTGAGAATATCCTGAAGGATAAGGAAGAATAGGTCTGGAACCCAAGACAAAATCCAGGGGATGAAATCTGGTATAGATGAAATATTCTATTATTTTTTCCACTCAGTCACTTAGTCCATCTACGTTTATATAATTAAACCGCATATCTGGATACCATGATGGGCAACACCTTTGGAAAAGCATTCTCGATCACAACCTGGGGCGAGAGCCACGGTCCTGCCATAGGCGTGGTTATCGATGGCTGTCCTCCCGGACTGGAGTTGACAGAAGCTGACATCCAGCACGAACTGGACCGCAGACGTCCCGGCCAGAGCGAGATTGCCACACCCAGGCAGGAAGAGGACCGGGTGGAGATACTTTCAGGAGTGTTCGAGGGTAAGACCACAGGTACACCCATTGCCATGCAGGTCTGGAACAAGGATGCTGACTCCTCCAAATATGATATTATCAGGAACATGCCCCGCCCCGGTCATGCCGACTATACGTACCAGATGAAGTACGGCATACGTGACCACAGGGGAGGAGGGCGCTCATCTGCCAGGGAGACCATCGGCCGGGTGGCTGCCGGGGCAGTGGCAAAGAAGATACTGGAGCGCCATGGCATTGAAATACTGGCTCATGTTGTTGAACTTGGCGGCATAAAGGCTTCACCTGTACAGGTTGATGATATAAAGGCCAGTGTAGAATCAAACCCGGTACGCTGTGCCGACCCCGAAGCTGCAAAGGCCATGCTGGAAAGAGTAAAACAGGCCAGGGAAGATAAGGATAGCATCGGCGGAATTGTTGAGATACTGGCTCTTGGGGTCCCGCCCGGCCTGGGCGAGCCCGTGTTCGATAAACTGGACTGTGACCTGGCAGGGGCACTTATGGGTATCGGTGCAGTCAAAGGCGTGGAAATAGGCTCGGGTTTTAGAGCTGCCACCATGACCGGTAGCCAGATGAACGACCCCTTTGAAATGCAAAATGGGAAGGTGGTATGTTCCACCAACAATGCAGGGGGGATTCTGGGGGGCATTTCCAGCGGTGAAACAATCGTTTGCAGAATAGCTGTTAAACCCACACCCTCTATTGCCCGGTCCCAGAGGACGGTGGACATGTCTGATATGTACGAAACCAATATAACAATAGAAGGGCGACATGATCCAACAATCCCGCCCAGGATCGTACCTGTAGCCGAAGCCATGACAGCACTGGTACTTGCCGACCACCTTATTAGAGCGCAATCGTATACATGATCATATTCAAAGTGATCACGAGTTAAAAATCAGCCGCTATTTCTTGACGTATAGGAAAGTATATACTTTCCTGTAGGCTTAGAAAATGCGAACGAAGTGAGCATTTTCTTGATTTTTCAGTCATTATTTTACAGCATTTCTTTGTCTCGCTGGCTAAACTCAGGCAGGATATTAATATTCCTTCCCAGTTCCTCAAACACTTCATGCTGGGAACTGACAATGACCACGTGTGCAGGCGGATGTATCTTTATAAGTTTTCCAATAGCGACACTCGGATTTGTATTCAGCGAAACTAAAGCTGCTGCATAACACTTATTTTTCAATGGACACTTCATGACCTTTCCAAGTATTTCGTCTGCATAATCCGGTGATATGGATTTTGGTGGTCCTGAAAACACCATCTGTCCGTATCTCCTTAAATCAAGTAGCGTAGTATGTACCTTTATAGTACTATCTGCCCGTATTACCGCAAAAGACTTCATTTTTTATTCCACACCGATTAATATATCAGTATTCAATATATTACTATGTGACATTAATACTATGTTAATGACTTATAAATGAATTGTCATAATATTCCTGACAATTCAAGCCTTTTTGACCTTCTCGGAAATAAAAGTCATAAGGTCAAGGAAATCATCCATTGCGTCGAGTTTTTTCTTCTCCACAAGCACAGTATTTTCTACCATCTCTGACCTGCAATGTCCATTTACAATGACCATGGAATGAGTATTTGTCACTTCAGAGATGCTGCTCATTAACTTTGCCCTTTTCATCATTGTTCCCGAATATTCACTAAAACCCGTGAGAATTTTGGACACATTATCCTGATTAATGTTCTCCCTGTGCTCGAATGAGACAGCACTGAACGGTGCCTGTGATATTGGAATCACTTCAATGCCTAAATTGGATAACATGGATCTTATTATTGTCCCCGGCTCTTTTTCAACCGGATGGCTCCTGGATTTCACATTTGTATTTTTTACATTTAGAAAATCAATAGCAAGGGCAATTCCAGTATTGAACATTTCTTCTATCCTGATCACCATATCCACAGACATGTCCATACCCTCCTCTTCATATTTACTTATGGTACGCCTGGATAAACCAAGTTCTGAAGCCATGGCACCAATTGAAAGTTTTTTATGAATTCGCTGTTCACGCAGCACACTACCATCCACACTCACATACAGCCCCCCAGGTGCTGCATATACCACGGGCGGCAGTTCTTCTATAAAATAATCAAATATAGTATCGATATTAACAGATGGAATACCATATCTATAATATACGACAGTGGGTTCCAGTGTTTGGTCCCTGGTCTTCTCCCCAACCAAAAGCGCAGACCCCTCCAGGTATTCTGCAAGGTACATCATTTCCTGTGCAGTATCCTCTTTTAGACCGTCGATATTGGAAAGTACCTTTATCAATAATAACCGTTCATTTCGCCTTGCAGCGATGTCAAAGCTTCTGGGCCTGATATTGCAGCGTTCTGAAACACCAAATCCGCTTTGTTCCAGTATGCCTATGACCTGGTTTATCAATATCTCTTTATTCATCTTCTTTGAAGTTGTGCATAGTAATACTATATAAAATAAGAGGTTAATTATACATATATTCAGTTAAAATTCTAAAGGTTTGCAGCATGAACGATATCAGGGTGCATCTTATTGTCTCAGGAAGAGTACAGGGAGTGTTTTTCAGGCACAATACTATGAAAAAGGCAGTAGAACTGGGATTAAAAGGTTGGGTAATGAACCTTCCTGATGGGAATGTTGAAACTGTATTTGAGGGAATTCCTCAACGGGTTCATGAGATGATCCGGTGGTGCCATATGGGGCCAACATTTGCAGATGTTAAAAATGTGGAAGAAGAATGGGAAGAGCCCACCGGCGAGTTCAGTTCCTTTGATCTACGCTACAAATGACATCTTAATTACGATTTTACAGAACACTTTTTATATCTCCTTTAATAATATCAATATGAGGCCTATAACACATGGATAAGCTTATTATCTGCATCGACCGCGATGACGATATCGGATATAAGGCAGGGGCGACCAGTCCGGTTATCGGACGGGAAAAAAACCTTGAAGCTGCAATGAAACTTGGTATGGCCGACCCCGAAGATTCTGATATCAATACCATATACGCTGGTGTGAAACTTTATGATGAACTTGTAGATTACGGGCTGGACGTAGAACTCGTATCCATAGCAGGGGACCGTGATGTGGGTCTTATCTCTGACCAGAAGATATCTAACCAGCTTGACAATATCGTGGCAAAATACGATGTCAAGAACGCCATTCTGGTGTCTGATGGTGCAGAAGACGAATCAGTTATGCCCATTATACAATCCAGGATAAAGGTGGACGGTGTCCACAGGGTCATCGTCAAACAGAGTGCAAATCTGGAAAGTACATATTACATATTAAAGACCGCTTTCAATGACCCGAAAATATCTCATTCCTTCTTTGTACCTATCGGACTGGCTGCAGTGATATATTCTATCTTCCTCTTTGCAGGCGATCCCAAATACGCATGGGCCGCGATCCTTGGTGCTATCGGTGCTTATATGCTGTTCAGGGGTTTCGGACTTGATGACGTACTGGAAGAATTCAAATCCAATATGAAACAATCCCTGGTCACAGGCAAAATATCCTTTATCACTTATTCCATTGCCTTGATATTGACTGTTATAGGGACAATAATAGGTGTTGCCAGGTTCTGGGAATATTATACCCGGATAGATATTTTCGTTGGTATAATAATACTGCTCATGGTATTCGTGAACATATCCATATGGTGGTATGTAGCGGCAGGGTGGATATCCACTATTGGCAGGATGATCGATCTTCAACGGGAAGGCAATAATTACAAACGCCACTGGTCTTACCTGTTCTTTTTGTTCTCATCAGGACTGCTGTTCTGGGGTGCCAGTACCTTTATACTCTCGGTAAGTAGTTCAGTGGATGAATTTTACATCACATCCGATACCGGCCGCAATCTCCTTGTATTGTCAATTGTCGGTGCCATCATCATATCATTAATAGGTATCTGGATATCAGCGAGGACATCAAATGCCCAAAGTCAGCAAAAAACAGCATAACATTGATGCCGTTGTAATCGGAGGTGTGGGTTTTAACCCGGATGATTACGATTTCAGGACAATCAAAGTAAATACTCCTTACGGCACGGTAAAGGTAAAAACCGGGAATATAGCTCACCGAAGCAGGATACTGGAACTTGCACTGATACAGAGGCATGCCAATAATGATACCTCATCAGGTGCAGAACACCTCCCTCCGCATAAGCTCAATTACAGGGCCTATGTATGGGCTGTAAGATCACTTGGTGCCAACAGGGTAATAGCTACCAATTCAGTGGGTACCATGGGCAGCCATCCCCGGGGAAGTTTCCTTGTAGCCGATGATTTTATTGACCTTACACGCTCAAGAGTAAACACATTCTATGATGACAGGACAGTCCATGTTGATATGACCAAACCTTACTGTCCCGAGATAAGTGACTCCCTGCTAAATTCCCTGGAAAACAACCAGATGGAACCTTTTAAGGGTGTGTATGTCTGCACTGAAGGCCCAAGGTTCGAGACTGCTGCAGAGATACGCATGCTTGGAACCTTTGGGGACGTGGTAGGTATGACAGGACTACCTGAGGTTGTGTTGGCGCGGGAGTTGGGGTTGTGCTATGCATCATTGTGTATTATAACTAATCAGGCATGCGGACTTGCCGGAAATAAACTGACTGCCGATGAGGTCGTGGAAATGCTGGAAATGAAAAAAGAAACACTTCGCACCATCCTGCTGGATGCAATTATATCGTTACCGGCCCACAGCAATTGCGGCTGTAAGGACGCCATCAAAGGGGCTACTATCTGATCCTGGGGTTAGTATCCGATCCAGGGTACCATCGGATCCAGGGCTAATATCTGATCCACTATGCCGGATTGTCGTGTTTTTCGATAGCCTCTTCCACAGTCATTTCACCTTTTGCAACCTTTCGGGCCAGGTCCCTGGGTATGGAGGTCTTGCCGTTGGAATGTTCACGGCTGTATTCCTGGATTCGCTTGATCTCACCCATCGAGGGCTCAACTTCCTGCTTTTTGGCCCTGGTCCCCTTAAGCCTGGCAATGTTGATAGCTGCAATGATGTCTGACATTTCAAAACTGTGGATCCCACGACCCATGGATGGCGATGTGCCAGTCTCATCCACCACTTCTATATTGACACCCATATCCAGGATTGAATTGATCAACTGTGTCCTTAAAAGTCTTGCCCCGTTCCCGATCCTGATAATAATGTCCTTACCAGGATAATTTACCAGTATCTGCCGCACCAAACCGGGCACATCACGGGCCGGTACATGATACACTTCACTTACCTGGCCGTCTTCCAGTACTGCAACTCCCGGGTTTTTACCTGGATCTATCCCGATGACAATCTGGTTGATATCGTTTTTGCCATTTAATAATTTTAAAGCAGCATTGATGGTTGATACAGGGTCATTGTTGAATGTCACTATCCGTTCAGGGTCAAAATCAATCTTTGACGATTCTTCAGGGGATGTGATAACCGTGCCTACAATGGGTGGTATCGGGTCATTGAAAGATAGTATATGGACATGGATACCCCGGTTTTTGGTGACTTCCAGTATGGACTGGAACAGGGCAAAATCATCAGTGATAAGAGCAATTTGTTTTGTCCTGATATACCCTCCCGATCATTGTCCAAAAATTAGTCCGGACGTATATAAATATAATTGTGAATTAACGATACCAGGATATCTTTTCCCGGGATGTGCAATATCTTATTTTCCGGATTTTTTTGCCAGTTCCTCAACCACATCATTTGGTAGTGCCTTAGCAAGATTTAATTTGGTTACGCACCTGGTTGGAATATCTCTTTTCTTTGCTTCTTCACGCAATGACTTGGCATCGATTTTCTTAACAAGTTCCTCAATCTCCATGTAAATAACACCTCTATTCCAATATGAATTCTATTCCAATACTAATGAATGTTATTGTGTCAGGTCAGCCTTAGTAAAATGATACTCATTGGTTATATTTACACTAAAGGGCAGGTCACCGTAATGTGCTTTAAGTATCAGTTCACCCAGCTCTTCTTCCATTATCTTGCTTATCCCAATAATGGATGTGGTTGGCCTGGGATTCACATCTATCACCCATGGCTTATCAGCAAGCACAATATCCACTCCAACATATCCCCTGCACCCCAGCGCTTCTGCACTGCGTTGCGCGGCCCGGAATAATTCCTGGTTCCTGCCTGTATCTACCCCAACCGTGCCCCCGTTGTACTGTATCTCGCTTCCAATACTGATATTCTGCCGGTTAACTGTCAGTGGCAGGGTAGGAGGGGGCAGGGTAAGGGGGGACCGGGATTGGGATTGGGATTGAGACTGAGACTGAGACTGAGACTGAGACCGGGACAGGGTATCATCTCCCACCACCAGGCTGGCGCTCAGATGCTCCCCCTCTATATACCTGGTTGCTACAAAACCTTCGGGTATCATGGTGGCACAGGAATACCTGGTAAGGGTGGTATCTTCTGAAGCACATCCCCATCTGGGTTTGAGCACTATCCTGTCGCCAAGGGAAAATACATTCGGGTCACCGGATATTGTTGTGGCAGGGACTTTTATTCCTTCATTTTCCAGTATCCTGGTGCACTTTAGTTTATCTGCACACAACCTGACAGAACCTAACGGGCACCCCAGGTTCACAGTATTCTCCTCTACTATTTCTGTCAGGTCACCCAGCAGTTCATCAGGTGCCACCACCAGGGCTGCATCACACTGTGCTGATAATTCCTCAACAGACCGATCAAAGTCTTTTGTCTCAACCGCAGTGCCTGCTGGTAGTACCAGGCCGCTGGTCGGGTATACAACATTATGGCCAACGGCCATGAAACTCCTGACAAGTACATCCAGCATTGTCCTGCCTTCCAGCAGTATGGTACCTCCCTCGCCTGCACCCACCGCATACTCGGCTAGCATTATGTCCATTTGGTAAATAATAAGCCTTATTGCATTTTAATATAATTGAGCCAATGGCATTCTTTCAGATGGGTTATTTGGGATTTTAAAGATGTTATGTGGATTTTGCAGGAGGCTCAATTTCGAAAGCAATTGCTGCATCCCTCACCCCGCCTCCATAACCTCTCCTGCCCACAATTCGCAGCACACGCACACAGGCACCAGCGCTGGAGTGGGTAAAGTGTAGAAAGAAAGCAGGCTGGAATTATTTCATTATTAACTGCTGTTCAAAGCTCACACGGATCCACAAGGCTGGCTGGCAATTAACTGCCAAAAGCAACCAAAAAAAGTAGTTTGGAAGGGGAACAAACCCCTCCCACCAAATCTCATTCTATACTTAAAACAGCCCGGAATTAATGAACATTGCCGAGAACAGGATGGCAATCATGTTAACCACCTTGATCAGTGCATTCAGCGCCGGACCTGAAGTATCCTTGAACGGGTCACCCACTGTATCACCTACCACAGCCGCTTTATGAGCCTCAGAGCCCTTGCCGCCGTATGCACCATCCTCGATGTACTTTTTGGCATTATCCCATGCACCGCCGCCGTTTGACATCATAAGTGCCATCAACAGGCCCACTACAATAATGCCGATAAGCAGACCGGCCAGTGCTTCTTTGCCCAATAGCATTCCAACAGCCAGAGGTACACCGATGGCCATTACGCCCGGGAGTGCCATTTCCCTTATGGCAGCCCTGGTCACGATGTCCACGCACTTACCGTATTCGGGTTTTGCCGTGCCTTCCATGATACCTGGTATCTCCCTGAACTGACGCCTGACCTCATTGACTACTTCAAAGGCGGCTTTACCCACCGCTTTCATGGTTACGGCACTGAACAAAAATGGCAGCAGTCCGCCAATGAACAGACCCACGACTACAAGCGGATTGGAAAGACTTAATAATTCTGGATTTTCCATTAATCCTACTTTATGCGTATAATCTGCGAATAAGGCCATTGCGCCCAATCCGGCAGAACCGATGGCATATCCCTTAGTCACTGCCTTGGTGGTGTTGCCTACACTGTCTAAGGCATCAGTGATCTTCCTGGTCTTTTCGGGCAGGTTTGCCATCTCAGCGATGCCGCCTGCATTATCCGTGATCGGGCCGTATGAATCAAGAGCAACGATTATACCTGTGGTGGAGAGCATGGCAGCTGCTGCGATTGCGATACTATAGAGACCAATGATTTCCTCTCCTGGAACAAAGCCTCCGCCAACATAGTACGCTCCCAGAATTCCAAAGGCTATCACAAGCACAGGTACGAATGTACTTTCAAGACCTACAGACATGCCGGTGATGATATTGGTTCCTGCACCGGTCTGTGAAGAAGCTGCGATAGATTTCACAGGCCTGTATGAAACAGATGTGTAATACTCAGTGATCACTACCATCATGACCATAATAATAGTACCGATAAGGGCAGAGTAAAAGAACCGTATATCGCCCATCAGCATATCGTTTATGAAATAGAATGACACAAGGCTGATCACAGCCGCAGCAGCCACACCCTTGTACAGCGCTTTCATAATATTCTGGTCATCACCTATCTTAACAAAGAACACTGCAATGATAGATGCCACGATGGCAGCCGAACCCAGCATCAGCGGGAATAAAATCGCATTTGGGAACTTGTCGATAACAAGACCACCCAGCAGCATGGCCGCCAGTGCGGTGACCACATAGGTTTCGAACAGGTCGGCACCCATACCGGCGCAGTCGCCCACGTTATCGCCCACATTATCTGCAATGACACCAGCGTTGCGCGGGTCGTCTTCGGGAATACCTGCCTCGACCTTACCTACCAGGTCCGCACCCACATCGGCTGCCTTGGTAAATATACCGCCGCCAACCCTGGCGAACAGGCTGATAAGGCTGGCCCCGAACCCGAAGCCTATGACCATGTCCACGCTTTCGGGTTTGGCACCGAACAGGATAAAAAAGCCGCTGGTACCCAGCAGTGCCAGGCCAACTACGGCCATACCTGTGACCGCACCGCCTTTAAAGGCCACGTCCATGGCCCCTTTGAGCCCCTCTTTGGCCTTGTTTGCGGTCCTGACATTTGCCCTGACCGAAACGTTCATGCCGATATATCCGGCCAGTGCCGAACTGACGGCTCCTGCCAAAAACCCTATTGTGGTCTTCATGTTCAGACTGTTTTCTTTTGGCAGTACTATGAAAATGATAACTGCCAGTATCACTGCCACAATGGCAATGGTCTTGTACTGGCGGTTCAGGTACGCCATTGCACCTTCCTGTATTGCGGCTGCTATATTTTGCATTTCTGGTGTACCGGGGTCGTTCTTGAGTACGTTCTTAGCGAAAATACCGGCAAATACCAGACTTAATAATCCTGCCAGGGGGGCAAGATATAACAATGTTGATGTATCCATAGAATTTCTCCTTTTTCATAAGTGTTATTAGATATATCCCTCTATTGATTCTGGTTATTTTTAATTATTAAAAATTTTAGCCTTGGCTAAATCCGGCCTTTTAAAGGCTTACATATATTAAAAGATTAACGGATTCCCATTAGTCTGCTATGGTATTATCTGCCAGTGTATCCATAGGCTTAATAGAAAGTCTATCAGGAGTTATGAAGACGGGGTGCTGGAGATCAGAAGCATATGCTGCGAGGACACAATCTGCCCGGACCCTGCCCGCCTGCCTGCCGGCACACAAATATGTGAACAATATAAAGAAAATATAATTAACCATTAAAACATCCAATCACACCGATATCATGGAAAACGACCTTGATCCCAGGTACAAATGGCGCGCCATGTTGGTGGTCTCCATTGGAACATTTATGGCTACCCTTGATGCCAGTATCGTAAATCTCGCATTACCTATCCTGAGAGACTATTTCAACACCGATATAGCCACCATAGAATGGGTAATGCTCTCATACCTGCTGACCGTTACCACCCTACTGCTAACCCTGGGCCGGCTTTCAGATATGTACGGCCGCAAACCCATGTTCTTAGCAGGTCTGTTAATATTTACCCTGGGGTCAGGGCTGTGCAGCCTGTCCGCATCAGCAGGTCAGTTGATTGCGTTTCGTGTAGTGCAGGGGCTGGGTGCCGCCATGCTAATGGCCAACAGTATTGCCATCATCACAGACGTGTTTCCACATACCGAGCGGGGCAAAGCACTGGGATTGGTGGGTACGGTTGTCAGTATCGGTTATATAACAGGCCCGGTCCTGGGTGGTTTTTTAATCGGCTGGATGGGGTGGCAAAGTATATTCTACATCAACATTCCAATTGGCTTGTTTGGAACTGTGTATGCCTGGAAGACCTTAAAACCTGACCGGGTCCATGACGGCCAGAAATTTGATATCCGGGGAGCCTTCCTCATGTTCATGAGCCTTATTTCACTGGTACTTGTAATAACAAAGGGACAGGTACTGGACTGGGATTCGCCTGCGATAATTGGTCTATCCCTACTGTTTGCCGTCTTCTTAGTTGGGTTTGTGGTGGTGGAAAAAAGGGCAGACCAGCCCATGGTGGAGCTCTCGCTGTTTCGGAACAGGCCGTTCTCGGCGTCGAATGCCAGCGGTTTTTTGAGCTTCACTGCCATGTTTGCAGTAATCATTCTTATGCCCTTTTACATGGATGAAATACTGGGATACAATCCTGAGCATATGGGAATGGTGTTTGTAGCTATTCCGCTGGTCATGGCACTGGTGGCACCTGTAAGCGGCTGGATATCTGACAGGACAAATTCATTTCTACTCAGCAGTCTTGGTATGGCTGTTACCTGCATGGCTTTGTTGTTGCTTGGCAACCTGGACCAGGATGCTACCTTTTTTGATATAGTGGTCAGGATGGGAATGATAGGCTTGGGGATGGGGCTGTTCCAGTCACCCAACAACAGCATTGTCATGGGTTCTGTACCAAAAGAAAGGCTTGGGATTGCAGGGGGAATGCTTGCGATGGTGCGCAATCTTGGTATGGTTACGGGTATTGCCATATCAGGGGCCGTGTTAACCAGCGGCATTCAATCTAACCAGGCTGCGGGATTGGTATATGAAGCGGCCTTCCTTGGCGGTTTTCACGATGCATTCATGGTGGCTGCGGTAATATGTTCGGTTGGGATTATCACTTCACTGATGCGGGGGAAAAGTGGAAAGATAACCTGATGAGTTACATCGATAATTATTGGTTAGTTCCCTAAAAACGATATATAGGCCTCGGTACTTAATTCCGGGGTATAGGTGACATTTAAGGTATTGAAATTCTACCCCCATTTACTGATCCAAATTCACATATTTGCAAAAGCCGGATTTTATTCCAAAACAAAATTTTCACACCAAAGATTTTTAGAAACATTTATTTAACTTCTCCTCTTATCAATTGCGGTGATTTATTGGTAAGCGTGAAGCGCACCCTTCTCAGTGTATCAGATAAGACAGGAATAGCAGATTTTGCAAAGGCACTTGTTGACATGGATGTTGAGATAATCTCCACGGGCGGTACTGCCAGCGCCCTTAGGGATGCTGGCATAATCGTGAGGGATGTCTCTGACATAACTGATTTTCCGGAAATGATGGACGGCAGGGTAAAAACACTGCATCCCAGGATCCACGGCGGCCTGCTGTGCCTGCGGGATAACAGGGAGCATGTGGCACAGGCACAACAACAGGATATACAATTTATCGACCTGGTAGCTGTCAACCTGTATCCTTTCAGTGAGACGGTAGCAAAGCCGGATGTGACCCTGGAAGAAGCCATTGAAAATATCGACATTGGCGGGCCAACACTTGTCAGGGCATCTGCTAAGAACTACAAACATGTGACCATTATCACTGACCCGGATGACTACTCCCACATCATAGATGAACTCCAGGCAAATGGTGAGGTTGCCCTTTCCACAAAGGAAGCACTGGCAGTCAAGGCATTCAGGCATACAGCAGATTACGATGCAGCCATAGACACATACCTGAGCCGTGAACTGGGAGGCGAGGATATCCTTAGGCTCAAGTACACCTCAGGGCAGACATTACGTTACGGAGAGAACTGGCATCAGTGGGCCAAATTCTATAAAGAGCCCGGAGTTGAGGGGGCTGCCCTGTCAAAGGCAGTGCAGCATCACGGCAAGGAGATGTCCTATAATAATTACGTTGATACGGATAATGCAATGCAGACCATACTGGAACTGGGTGATGACCCGGCCGCATGCGTGGTCAAACACAACAACCCCTGCGGGCTTGCTACAGGTGATACCCTGCGCGATGCTCTGTCAGCAGCCTGGGACGGCGACCCCGTATCTGCATTCGGCAGTATCATCTGCATGAACCACACAATTGACCTGGAAACCGCACAATTTATGAAGGGCAGGTTTGTTGAAGTAGTCTTAGCCCCGGGTTTTGAACCTGGTGCAATGGAGTTCTTGAAGCAGAAAAGCAAGGACCTGCGTATTCTGGAACTGCCAGAGATGCGCCAGGGTATCAAAGTGGAGAGCAAGCTTACCAACATCCTGGGGGGAATGCTCCGGCAATCCAGGAATATCGGCGTGTTCGAGAAATGGGATGTGGTGACAGAACATCCATTCCCTGAATCAAAACTGGGACTGGCAGAGTTCTCAATGGCGGCATGTAAGCGGACCAAATCCAATTCTGTTATTGTGGCATGGGAGTATTCACCCAGGCGGTACATGGTGCTGGGCATGGGTGCGGGGCAGCCCAACAGGGTGGATTCCATCAGGAAACTGGCTGTGACCAAAGCCAGGGAGAATCTTGAGATCATCTATGAAAGGGAAAAGCCGGATGTGCCTTTTGAGCAATACCTTAAAAATGTGATGTCTGAAACCGTGCTGTCATCAGATGCCTTCTTCCCGTTTGACGATAGTATTATACATTCTTCAGAACATGATATCAGGTATATCGTGTCACCTGGCGGCAGCATAAGGGACGATGAGGTCATTGCCACTGCGAACCGGCTTGGCGTATCGCTGGCGTTCACAGGTATGCGCCATTTCAATCATTGACGTGTGAGGAAAAAACATGAAAGCTGAAAAAGAAGATATGAAATATTACATTGGAATCATTGCACTGGCAGCCATCCTGGTTGGGGTGCTGTTCATTACAAGTATGGAAGATAGTGCAGTTGTGGAAATGGGAGATAGCATTCAAGTGGATTATATAGGCAAGCTGCCTGACGGTACAGTTTTTGATACATCAGACCCTGAAGTTGCTAAAAGTGCAGGTGTTTACCAGGAGGGAAGGCCATATCAGCCACTTCCGGTGGTAATGGGAGCACAAAGTGTCATAAAAGGTTTTGAGGACGGACTATTAGGTATGAAAGTGGGAGAAAGTAAAACGCTCACCATAGCACCCGAGAATGGCTATGGACCCCTGGATACCACTAAAATAGATGTTGTTTCCCAGTTAGATGATATATCTGCCACCCAAGCATTTGAATTTGAAAGGGAAATTAATGTCTCCGCAATTCAATTCAATATGACATTCGGTACTGATTATGAAGTGGGCGATATCATCCCTATACCTGATAGTCCCATTAATATAACTATTCTTGAAATTGGTGAAACTGTTAGATTTTCTTATAATATGGAGGTCGGGGACAGGATAGAAGGAGGAGAAACAATGTGGGTGGATGAGATTATCGAAGTGAACTCAACCCATATCGTTATGAAACATGATGTTGAAGTGGGTGATATCATCCAGTTCCCTGACAGACCCTGGAACAGTACTGTGCTTGAGGTTACCGAGACCAATATAACCCTGCAGCATAACCCGATTCCTGATACTACGACCTATATCACAGAACAGACCATGTTCGGACCCCAGCAGGTGCCTGTCCAGGTGCATTTCAATGAGACTCATATAATACTGGACAGTAACCATTTCCTAGCTGGTAAGACTCTGACATTCGAAGTCGAAGTTGTTGCTATTGAGAAAGCAAATACTGAATTGGCAAGTACTGAAATGGTAAGTATTGAATAGGCAGATACTGAACTGGTAGATACTGAATAGGTAGATACTGAATAGGTAGATACTGAATAGGTAGATACTGAATAGGTAGATACTGAATAGGTAGATACTGAATAGGTAGATACTGAATAGGTAGATACTGAATAGGTAGGGGGCGGTTTTTTGGCTCCCATCCCTTCCTTTTTTTCAAATCATAGTGTAAAACCGATTTACAGACTTGATCTGCCCGCCTGGACAGAAGTGAAACTCTTTTTTCAATCCAAAAGTTTAATTACCTATTGTAAACATTGTTGAATTGTTAAATTTAGGCTGTGCAGGGGAGCCATGGAGAAAATAATCGAAATACAAAACATATCCAGGACATTCGGGGAATTCAAGGCCCTGAATGATGTTTCCCTGGATATTGAAAAAGGAACCATATTCGGGCTACTCGGACCAAACGGAGCTGGCAAGTCCACGCTGATAAAAGTACTTTCATGCCAGATGCGGCCGACTACAGGCTCAGCATTCATATCAGGGCTTGATGTGGTATCTGATAAAAAAGACGTGCTTTCCATTATTGGAGTGGTGCCCCAGGAAAACAGTTTTTATGACGAACTCACAGTGACAGAGAACCTCAGGTATTTCGGTTCACTGTACGGCGTTGCAGTCATTGATATAAAAAAGAGGAGTCACCGGATCTTAGAGATGCTCCAGCTCAGGGATAAAGGTTCCAGCCGCGCCAGCACCCTGTCCGGCGGCATGAAGACCAGGCTGAACATTGCCTGTGCGCTGATACACAAACCTGAAGTGCTTATACTGGACGAACCCAGTGTCGGGCTTGACCCGGTATCCAGAAGAGCATTGTGGGATACGATCAGGGAAGTGAACCGGGAAGGCACAACCATCCTGATAACCACACATTATATGGAGGAGGCGGACCTGCTGTGCAGCAGGATATTGATTATGCACAGGGGCAATATCATTGTAGAAGGGGAGCCAGAGGAACTGAAAGGTTTGATAGGTGAACGGGTAATCCAGATCACAAGTTCACCTGGCAGCTACCAATCAATTATAGATAGACCGGATTTTCCAGACAGCGTTTCCTCCATGGCGATCAATGAAAAAGGATTAAAGATCACACTGAAGGACAAGCAGGCACTGCAGCAGGTCATTAATATATTTGAATCTTCAGGCGAAACTATCATTAACGTGGAATCAAACAGACCCAGCCTGGAAGATGTGTTCATTCATTTTGCTAAGGAGGAATGGCATTGACCATAACCTCTGTTGTCAAAAAAGACCTGAAGATATATATCCGCCACCGTAAGACAGTACTCCTGATCTTCCTTACACCCATACTTATCATGATATTGATAGGGTCGATGTTCACAGGCGGTACTGACCAGGGCCTTAAGGATATCAGGCTGGGTGTCGGCGGTGGGTCGGAACTGGGCGGGGAAATAATCCAGGAACTAAACGACAGCCAGATGTTTTTAATTACGATGGAGAACACAACTGACCCCGCAGTTATCGAAGAGGGTGTAAGGAGCGGGAAATACAGTGCAGGTATCTTCATACCCATGAATGAGACCCAGGCAATGAAATTGTATATTGACAATTCCAGGGTCCTGATTGCCCCGGTCATATCCACAGTGTTCATGACCACCACTGAGAAGATGTCCTACGAACTCACCCTCAGATTTCTCAGCCGGCTCTGGGAAGAACTGGCCTGGATGGAGGCTAAACTGGACCCCTTGCAGGAAGGGGTCATTGCAATTAACAGCAGCATCATTTCACTTAACAGCAGTACCCAGGAAGTGATATTTGCACTGGATGAGCTCAATGCGACCAGCCTGAATGCTTCGGTGGACGAGATGAAACAGACCCTGGAGCAGATGAAGGTTGACCTGAACCAGACCGCTGCCGACATTAATGAAAGCCGCCTGGAGATCAGGCAGCTGGATGAGAATGTGAGTTCCATCTATAATGATGCTGCCCTGTTAAGGGATGAACTGAAAGTAGTGGTGGATAATATCGATGCCACCGACGCAGCACTGCTGGACCTTCAGACCGGTTTGCAGCAGACCTATGACCTCACATGTACTGCCGACCCGTCACAGCCGCAGTGCATTACACACTCAAGCACCATCCAGCAGGTCCGGGATACCAGAAGTCTGCTGCAGGAGCACACTGCACCTGTGATATCGCTGTACAACAGCCTTGATAATGTGGCACTGACCAGTGCACAACTGCATGATAAACTGAAACTAACAGATGAGCGCCTCCAGGAAATGCAGGTGTCCATCAACAACTATACCCTTGAGATATCCAATATCAGTGAGAATATTGCTGATATTGAAAATGTTGTGACTACCCTGGAGGATGTGAAAGACCGATCGGCAAACACCTCTCAGCAGCTGGAGAACCTTTCCACTGGCATGGCAAACAGCACGGCTTCGCTGGTATCAGAGATCGAAAAGACCAAGGGTGTGATCAATGAGGTGACAACGAAATCGCCCACTACCATTGCCGCTCCTGTGACAATGGAAATGGAAAAGGTGTTCGTGGATAAGTCCCAGCTTGATTTTTTAATGCTAGGCATTATATCCATTGTGCTGATGTTCATATCGTTCATGCTGGCATCCATAACCATAATCCAGGAGAGGTCCCAGAAGACCCTGATACGCACACTGCTCACACCCCTAAGCCTTGGGGAGTTTATCTTTGCCAAAACCTTTGCGCTGATACTCATTGCCCTGCTGCAGGGTATTATCATGATCATTGTTGCCTTTTTGTTATATGGCGTGCTCATCCCTGTATCCCAGTGGGGAGCGCTGTTTTTGGTGATCCTGGTATATTCGGCATCGTTTATCGGTATCGGGATGGCGCTGGCCACGCTTGCAGATTCAGAGAATACGGCAATGCTGATGTCCCTGGTGCTGAGCATTCCTATGCTGTTCTTGTGCGGTATGTTCTTCCCATTCGAGACCATGCCGCCGCTGATGGCATGGCTGGGCAATGTCCTGCCCATCACCATGGGTATCAGGGCGCTGGATGCGGTACTGATATACCAACAGGGGTTCGATGTGCTGGTAGGACACCTGATGCCACTGCTGGGTTACGGTGTGGCCGGGCTTGGGCTGGCGTATGTGCTGTTAAGGCGGGAAGTAATGGGGTAAGATTCAAGCGATGATAAAATATAATGTTAAAGCAAACTGATACTATCGATAAATAGGAATAGATCATCTTCATGTGTCAATAGTATGAAAAAACAAAATACCTGGTTTGCGGTTATTCTCATTATTTGTGCATTATTAATTAGTGGCTGCATTGAAGAAGAAACTCTTACAAATGTTATGGGCGACCCCGTAGTCGAAAGGGCAGAACCATACATAAGTGAGATCATTTTTGAGGATATGACCCTGCGGGCACAGTCCTCTTCTGTAGTAAGTGAATGCCCCTCAGGTGACAAAGAATGCCAGATCAATGAGCTATATAGATTTGTGATCGATAACTTTTCTTATTACAGTGACCCAAGGAAAGAGGAGTTCATACAGACTCCATATGAAACCCTGGATATACATGGAGGAGATTGTGAAGACCTGACGATCCTGCTCATGTCACTGTTAGAGAATCTGGGGATACAGACATATTTTGTGCTCACACCCGACCATGCATACTGTCTGGCATGTGATGTTGATACAGAAAATTTACTGGAATATATCGGGGAGCCCATTCTCGCCCAGTACTCAAAGGACCTGGGTCAAACCGGGAATATGAATGTAGTTATGGAAAACGGTAACCTCTATATTTTAGAGCAAAAACAACAAACTTTTACTTTGCAACCCGGTTATCTCTATTATTATGGCGGTGATGGTTCAGAATTTAATCCGCCTATCGAGTACATGGATATACAATATGATGTCTCTTCATCCAACCCATTGAATGTGTACGTGGTCCCGTCCAGGACAGATTATGAATTGATGGTGGACCGACTTTCGTATGAACACTACCCTTCATGCCAGAACCTGGGAGTTATATGGACAAGCGGCAAGTGTAATGGTTTAACTACACGCGGCGGTGTGGTCTTTGAGAACAGAAATAAGAATGAAGCTATTGTTGACTTCGATATAAGGTTTTATTTCTATTACTCTCCTGATGAGTTACTTGAAGACCAGCAAATATCCTACTATGAAATTGATGGGAAAAATTGTGTTGTTCTTGATGCTACGGCTGGAAAATACGGATATCCCGGCTACGATGGTAATCCTGAAGGTGAAAAAATTGCCATTGACCCGTTGACAAAGGAATATTTTTACCTTGAATGAACACCCTTTAACTGGATGATGCCTTAACTTGGATGATACCCTAAACTGGATAACACATCAAATCAGAATAACACCCAAAATTCAGAATGCATCTAATAAGTCGAGAAGGACCTGAACGATATGGAAATACGAATTCATAATAAACCGGAAATGGAAAAGCCCAGAATGCTGGTAGGTCTTCCCGGGATGGGAATGGTTGCCAAGAATACTGTTACCTCCTTTATTGAACTCCTGAAACCTGAGATGTTTGCAGATATCTATGTACCGCATCTCTCGCCTTCCCTTGTTTTTTTTGAAAAAGGCCTGGTGGTACCGATGGAAAGGGATGTAAGCCTGTTCAAATTCTATTATTCAAAAGAGCAAAATATCATTCTGTTCGCAGGTGAAATGCAGTTCGGTTCTATTGCAAAGGATAATGAGCTGGCTGAGAAAATTGTTGAAACAGCAAAGCTCTGTGATGTCGATATTATTTATACAGTGATAGCGACACATATACAACGATTTGTTGAAGAGCCAACGGTATTCGGGGTTGCAACTTCCCAGGAACTTCTGGATTATTTAGTAAGTGAGTCTGTAGAAATAGCTGACACCAGTATGCAAATAGGCGGAGTTAACGGCCTGGTTATCGAATATGCACAGCGTATGGGATTAAAGGGAATCGCTCTATTGGCCGAGACTTCTTTTCCCGAGACACTGGATATAAAAGCATGCTATGCAGGATTAAGAAAAGCTTCTGAGTTGCTTGGAATTGAAATAGACCTGAGTGGAATAGAGAAAGAAGCAAAGAAATTTGATGAAGGATTTAAGAAGTACCTGAAAGAGATCCAGGAAAAAAAGAGTCAAGATGAAGACCTGAGTTATATCGGCTGAGACATAGAACTGCTGACGGGAAACCAGAATCGGCTTATAGAGGATTTGGCTTATAGAGTGAAGAATTGCTGTTACCGGGTTGGCGCAGGTGCTGCTGAAGCGGGAGGTGATGGGGTGAAATCTCTTAGCGAATCATATCAAAATCGACATTATTTTATATCTAATTATGCGATACAAACTAAGACAGTGCCCAACTTCGAGTGTTGAAAACACTAAGAACTTCAGGGTGTCGTTGAAAGTTGTTTTTGGGACAGCCTGCGGGATAAGAACTAAATAATATTATCTTGATACTGTTAACAAACATCAGGAGAATAGAACATTATGGCTTTAGACTTTATCACATTAAACGGTTTGGCTATTCTTGTGGTCGCAATTGCCGCATTCATCGCCGTATACTATTTCCTCAAAGTTGTAAAATACCTTATTGTAAATTCCATTGTGGGTTTGATACTACTATTCATCTCAAACTTTGTAATAGGAATGCTCAACATGGGTTTTTCAGTAGATATCAACTGGGTATCAATATTGATCTGTGCTGTTGGAGGAATACCAGGTGTGGTAATCGTCATTCTGCTGGGATTCCTTAATGTGCCGCTGGTACCTTTGTGAATCACAGTACAATAAAATAAAAATTAACAGGGGTGTGCCCCCTGCTCTATACCAATTTCGGCGAATAAAATTTCTTTATTACAGTGTCACATTTTTCACAGGAAATGATCAGCCAGTCACCCACATCATGTTTGTGGAAATGGTCAAAGATCGAGGCACCGCACGTTGGGCAGACATAGTATTCCTTGAAATAGTAATTATAGAACTCCGGCGTTGATTTCAACCATTCCAGTGTATCCAGCATCAGTTCAAAATACCGTTGTTTCGGTCCCGCTGATTGCAGTTCAGAGCGCAAACGCTCATCAATTTGCTTAAACTGTTGCTTGGAATTGCGCTGGATCTTCTTATAGTCTGAAATGTACTGGCTGCTATTTTCAAGATACTTTTGATACCCTTTGTACACATCATTCCCTTTTTTCTGTATGGTCCTGAGGAAATACTCACTCATCAGGTCCTCCAGAAGATCGTGACATGTTGTACAGATATTGTAGTTAGGGAAATGCTTTGTATCCTGGGGTTGATGGCATATCAGACATGTTTCCATATGCATTCCCCCTAAAGCATCTCAACCGGGTTTGTGGCATCCCTTGTGAACATTATCGGGAATATGTTGATCACAGCAAGCAGGTCGCTACGCCTGATATCACCTGACTCAACACCCATAATGTAGGCCGATTCTATGACACGGTCCTGTTCTACAGGAGCCGAACAACCACCTTTACCGCCCAATTTCAATACAGATGCAAGTGCATGGTGATTGAAGGCACAGGGTATTGCAAGTGTATCTTTCTGGATATTGATCTTTTTGACCTTGATCTTTTCAAACCTGCCTGCACCAATAGTGATATCTTCATCGGCAATCACCATCTCCCATTTAGCTCTCGTGGCCATTGTAAATTCATATGGCGTTGCCTGGACAATCCTTGAATGGATCTTACCCGCTTCTTTTGAAACTATGTTGACATTTTCTGGCATATCTATCACACATCCTCTTATATGGTGTTAATCTATAAATAGATTATCATGTTTAATCATTACATTAATGGAATTGCTTTTTTACCTTGTTCTGGTAGAATGATTACTACTTCGTGCTACTCATTAAAAAAGGTTATCACAATTCATAAGTTACTAATGTTGATATATTTATTCCCTGAAATTCCTATGGTCTTAAAAGAAACATTGGTATTCTTGGAATTAACCATTTAATGTAACTTTTATATGACATTTCCATTGCTGGAACTTCAAGATATTTTTCAATTGCTTCATTGCTAGCAAATATTTTTAAGAATAGTGAAGGGTAACTATTTATTATTTTTACAAATATTAATGCATAGTTTAAATTATCAATAAATTCGGATTTACAAATTATTTCATAATTTTTTATTGTTTCCATATCATCGTTTAACATTATTTTAGAAATAACTTCTGCTGCAATCTGGCCGGATCTTATGGCATAAGCAATACCTTCTCCTAGAAAAGAATCAACAAAACCAGCAGAATCCCCACTTAAAACAACTCTTGAACTTGTTATCCTTCTTTTCACACCTCCTGCCGGAATTATGTGGCTATGTAATTTATAATCACTATGAAAGTTATTTTTATTTAAGAAATTCAACATAGCCTTTTTCGGATGAGGTAGGTCTTTTGCAAATCCACCTATTCCAACAGAAAAATATTTTTTATGTGGAAATATCCACCCGTAACCATCTTTAAACCGTCCAAAGTGAAGGTCAATAGCATTATGTATATATTCATCTATTAATTCATTATCGGCTTCAATTTCTGCAACAACACCTATTGCATATTCATCTTTTCGATCTTTTCTTCGAATTTGATTTTTTAATTTACCTTGTGAACCCTCTGCTATAATGATAAATTTTGCTTTATATGTATCATTATCAGTAAAAATCTCTACATGATCATTTTTTTCCTGGTACTCAAGAACCTTTTCCCTCATTTTAATTTCAATTCCGGTTTCTCCGGCTTTTTCAAGCAGATAATTATCCAAAATACTTCTGGTTATCAAAACTGCTATCCTGCTATCCTTATGCTGTTCAACAACCTTACCTTTGAAGTGCACTCTTGCACCAAAAATATCTCTTTCAATCATAGACTCGGGAATCTCAAAATCAAGATATGACATTGCATGTTCGGAAAGACCTCCCCCACATGGCTTATATCTTGGAAATATCTCTTTTTCAATTAAAAGGGTCTTCAAACCTTTCTTTCCTGCAATTCTACCGGCAGCGGACCCGGAAGGACCTCCACCTATAATGATCAGATCATACATACAATAATTTCCTATTACCTGGTTGTCCCGAAACACAAGGTGTGCACAAACCAAACCCATTAAATAAACAAATACCTTTCTTTTTCTTTTTAGTTTGTAATCCCACGACAATCTTAAATACCGACATAACCGTTTCCATCTCATGCTAATCTCCTATGAACTACTAGGCAAACTGTTCGTATTCCTGGTTATCGCAGTAATACTTGTGACAGGAATAGCATTACTATTTGGTGCCTATAGTATCAGGAAACACAAGATCATATTCCCGAATTACATCTTATTTATGCTCTATCTCTTCTACTCGCCTGCAAAATGGATATGCAGGATTTTTTCAATTAAAGAGGAAATTGTAGATGAGATATTGATCGAGGTCAAAAATGCGGTTATGCTTGATAAGTTCAAAAAGACAAAGGTAAGACGCGCCGTTATCCTGCCACAATGTATGAGGCATCCCGAATGCAGGGCACGATGCGACCCTATAATGGGGTATGAATGCACTAAATGCGGTAAATGTGATATTAAATGCATAGTAGAAGCAGCGGATAAGCATAATTTCAAAGTGTTTATTGTGCCGGGCGACAGTTTTGTCAGGAAGATAATAGAATCATACAACCCTGGCGCTTGTCTTGGGGTAGCATGTTATGTTGAACTGACCGAGTCAATGCAGGCAGTCTCAAAGTTCATGCCTGTTCAAGGCGTTTGCCTGATAAGGGATGGATGTTATGATACAAAAGTAGATGTGACGGAAGTGATCCATAAGATGGAGATATGTGACGATGTATGATCTAATCGGGATTGCACTGATCACGATTGTGGTTGTGTCCATCTCCCTGGTCACTTTAGCTTTATTTGTGGGCCGTGCCAGTCTTCATAGAAATATCTGGCTTGCTGGTTTTTTTGTAAACGTCCTTGATTTTTTCTATCTGCCGATAAAAGCTATCTTCCAGAAGTATTCTGATACCAGAAAGCTGGAACAATGGATGGTCTCTCTTAAGAACATGGCGAACAAGTCTGCTTTTAAAAAGACTAAACACCGTTTACTGCTTGCCCCCCATTGCATGCGATCACTTGATTGTCCGGCAGCATCAACAAGGTTTGGTATTGAGTGTGTTTCATGTGGAAAGTGCATCTTCTCTAGGATAAAAACAGATGCAGAGAGGTATAATTACACCCTCTATATCGTTGCAGGTTCTTCGTATGTAAGACATATCATCAAAAAGGAATCAGCTGATGGTGCACTTCTTTTAGCATGCCATTATGAACTCAACAAGGTCATGCGCTCTTTGAAGCGTAAGAACATTACGACGTATGGTGTTCCACTATTAAACGACGGTTGCTACGCTACAGAGTTAGATTACAGTAAAATGATAGAAGTGATGGAATATTTTAGTAAGTGAGGGGGCGTCCCCCTATATCATTGTTGAGACTATCGTATAACTTACATGAAAAATTTACATGGAACCTGTTTCATCAATTTTGACAAAAAACTTTAATATCCACTAATAAGTATTGTAACCCCCGAACCTGAGGATTTATTATGATCAATATAGTTATACCAAAGGGCAGTCTGGAAGAGCAAACATTAATGTTGTTCAAACAGGCAGACCTTCCTATAAAAAAAACTGACAGGGAATACAACCCGAAAATAAATGATCCGAGAATAAGTAAAGTTAAGGTGCTGCGCCCACAGGAAATCCCAAAATATGTAGAACAGGGATATTTTGACATCGGGATAACAGGACTGGACTGGGTAAAAGAATCCAAAAGCGATGTTGTGGAGGTTGCAGACCTTCCTTATAGTAAACAGGGGGCAGGTAATGTCAAGATCGTGATCGCCGTACCCCAGACAGATGATTCTGTCAAGAGTGCCAGTGATATCAAGCCCAACAGCAGGGTATCTACCGAATATCCCAACATGACCAAAGCTTTTTTTAAGAAAATGGGCGTTCCGGTTGAGATATTCTATTCTTATGGTGCTACAGAGGCAAAGGTTCCCGAGCTTGTGGATGTAGTGGTGGACCTGACCGAGACCGGTTCTACCTTAAGGAAGAACGGCTTGAAGATTGTGGATATAATAGCCGAATCCTCAACCAAGCTGATCGCTAACAAGAAGAGCTGGGATGACCCTGAAAAACGAAAGGATATAGAAGAGATCAGGACACTGCTACTGGCAGTAATTGAGGCCAGGGGAAAAGTGCTCATTGTCCTTAATGTGCACAAGGACAATCTGGATACCGTGATCGAAGCACTTCCTGCTATGAAGAACCCAACAGTGAGCCAGCTCTACAAATCCGATTACTATGCACTGGAGACCGTGGTAAATAAGGGTGATATCAATATATTGATACCAAAGCTCAAGGCATTAGGGGCAGAGGATATTCTTGAACTTGATATCTCAAAGATAGTCCACTGACTGTAAATATTATTTACATGGCCGTTATCAGATCCCGCTCACCAGGTCAAACAGGGCCTTTTTCGGATCACTGGATTTTACCACACCTGAGGCCAGCAGCACGCCCACGCTGCCCAGTTCCAGGGCAGCTTTCATGTCCTCTCCCTTACTGATACCGGCACCGCAGAGCACCTTTACATCTGGATTGATGTTCTTGACGGCTTCCACCGAACCTGATACAACTTCAGGGTCGGCCTTGGAAACAGGGATGCCCGAACCTATGAGTTCAGGGGGTTCAACTGCCACATAATCCGGACCTAATGCCGATGCTGCACTGGTGGTGGCTATATTATTAGTGCATACAATGGTGGTCAGACCTGTCCTGCCAGCAGCCGTGATGGATGCATCTATATCAGCCAGTTTCAGGCGCCTCTCTGAATGGTTAATGAGTGTACCGGTAGCACCTGCTTCTTTCACAGCTTCGGCCATGATATGCCCGGTGAAACTGCCCGACCCCACACCATCAAGATGCTGGGAGAATACCGGTATGTCCACAGTTGATGCAACCCTGTAGATATCAGGGAGCTGGGGAGCTACTGCAATATGAGCGCCTGTCTCGTCTGATACATCCTTGCATGCTTGTGCAATGGTTACGGCATTCTTCCCTGTTCCTTCGGTATATGTCTTGAAATTGAGTACAATTATCGGCTCATTCATTGTAATTTCCCCCTAGTTATTTGATATTTTATTTCAATATGCTAACGGGCTCATCGTTTTTATTCTTTTGCTAAGTAACTACCTTTACGGGAAAGTTCACTTTTACGGATTGTGCGTTTGGTGTGATTATTGGGCTGAGGTGTGTAGTGCCATAGCCGGGTAAGAGCATGTTTTTTGCTCGGAAGGGCAGGCGGACGCAGGTATGATGGCGGGCGGCAAGGGAGTGGAGGAACGGAAATGGGGTGGAATTATTCCAATATTAGCCACAGAGTGCACCGAGGACACAGAGAAATGTAAAAACGTTTTGCTCACCCTGCGTCCTCTATAGTTTCAAATATCATATAAATTATATATTTCTACAGCCATGCCCGCCGCCAGCAGCACCCACCACCACCCACGGTAATTACCATCTGATCGAAAGGAGGATTTTCTCGTTCTATCCCTCACAAACCAAGTCATTTTTTTCTCCACTTCCTCCTCACAAAACACCGCCACTCATTCCCGATTAGCTCCTCACGCCCCACCATCTTCAACCCTTCACGTACCAGCCTGTGATTCCTCTCATCCCTGTACTGCATAAGAGCCCGCTGTATCCTCTTCTCCCTCCCCTTTGCCACATGCACTTCCTCCATAATAAAGGGATTGATGCCAGCATAATACATACATGTAGAAGCCGTCATGGGTGTAGGCGTGAAATCCTGCACCTGCTCGGTGTACAGGTCATTGTCCCTGATATACTCGGCAAGTTCCACCATATCCTCAACCGTGCATCCCGGATGGCCGGACATAAAATAAGGTATCAGGTATTGTTCCTTTCCCAGTTCCTTGTTCATTTCTTTGAACTTGCTCATGAATTCCTCGAACACCTCCCTTGAAGGCTTGCACATAATATTAGTCACATGCCCACTCACATGTTCGGGTGCTACCTTGAGCTGCCCGCTGATATGGTGCTCGCACAGGTCATGAAGATAACCTGAATGATCTGCCAGTACCAGGTCATACCGTATCCCGGACCCTATGGACACCTTTTTCACACCCTGTATTTTGCGCAGGCGGCGCAACAGTTCTACCTGTTGTTCATGGCTGGTATCAAGGCTTTTGCAAAGCGGATGTGTGCATATCTTATCGGCACATGCCCCATCTGTTTCCCATCTGCCGCAGGTCATGCCGTACATATTGGCAGTGGGGCCGCCCACATCCTGCACGATACCTTTGAAACCAGGCATCTGCACCAGTCGTTCAACTTCACGCACCATGGACCCAATACTCCGGCTCTGCACGATGCGGCCCTGGTGGTGTGTTAATGCGCAAAATGAGCATGATGCGAAGCATCCCCTGTGGCTCACGATGGAGAATTTGACCGGGGCAAGTGCAGGTATGGGTTCTTTGTAGGACGGATGTGCCATTCTTGTATAGGGCAGTTCATACACATGGTCAAGCTCGGCTGTAGACAGCGGCATGGCAGGCCTGTTCTGGATGACTACAGTCTTAGGATGCTGTTGGGCAACAGGTCTGCCCCTTACCGGGTCTTGCTCCTGGTAATGGAGCCTGAAGGCCCTGGCGTATAGTTCCTTGTCCTGCGAAACCTCTGTGAAGGATGGCAGTTCAACATATCCCTCATCCCCCATTGCACGCCATTTTTTCAGTTCCATCTTAATGACCGTGCCCGGGATGTCAGTAAGGTCGGTGATGTCAGTATTGTCGGTGGGGTCGTTTGTATCCTTACCCACAGAAAGCCGGCGGGCAATTTCGATCACCTGCCGCTCCCCCATCCCGAACACCAGTATATCAGCCGGTGCATCTGCAAGGATGGACTGGCGTACCGAATCAGACCAGTAATCATAATGAGCGAACCGCCGCAGGCTGGCCTCGATGCCTCCCAGCACTATGGGAGTATCAGGAAAAATGGCATGCAGCTTATCAGTGTACACGATGGCTGCGCGGTTGGGTCTTAAACCGCCGGTGCCGCCGGGGGAATATACGTCATCATGGCGTTTTTTCTTATTTGGCGTGTAGTTGTTGACCATGGAATCAACATTGCCGGATGTTACGCCAAAGAACAGCCGGGGTTGGCCCAGTTTCTTGAAATCCGTATCGCTCTTCCAGTCAGGCTGGGCAATGATGCCCACTTTATAACCCGCATCCCAGAGCATCCGTCCAACCAGGGCCGTACCAAAGGAGGGATGGTCCACATAAGCGTCCCCCGTCACCAGGATGATATCGAAGTGCGTAAATCCAAGGGCTTTAGCTTCATCCAGTGACATGGGCAGGAAGTCGGGCTGTTCGTTCATGTTCAGGTCACGATATATTGAGCTTTTTTTGTTCATCATGTATTGAGCCCTTCCAGCCTGAATAGACTGTTAGGAGTTATCAGACTCAAGCAGCCACTTCCAGATCGGTTTTATTATTATTTTCTTATTATCCGGTCCTAATAATTCTTCATTTTCCAATGTTAGAATATATCCGTCCTTTAATTTATATCTCCTCATTGCTTCCAGTAATCCGGCGATTTCCCGTTGTTTTGTGACCGGATCATCAAGTTTTAACGATACCTGGATTGCCAGGGTTATTTTTAGATTTTCCTTTATGACAAAATCACATTCATTTTTATCCAAATGATAATATATTTCATCATATCTCCGCTTAAGCTCCAGGTATACTAAATTTTCAAGTCGTTGACCTATATTTTCAGAGAAATTAAATGAAACTGTTTTTAAAAAACTATTATCACTCACATATATTTTAGATGATGACACTTTTTGTTTTTTAATAGAATAATCAAATCTCCCTACCTGATATAGTAAAAACACGTTCTCGAAGTAATCAATGTAATTTTTAATTGTACTCAGGCTTTTAATTCCGCAAACTTTTTTTAATGTTGAATAGGAATATATTCCCCCAATATTTGAGAAAAGAAAAAGAACCAGGTCTTTTAATTCCTTTACCTCCCTCACTTTATATCTATTTAAAATATCCTTGTTTAAAATATCTTCAAAATATTGTCTGGACAATTCAATATCATCGTTTTTCAGGATAAGGGGAAAACCTCCATTGTTAAAATACTCTAAAAAAGATGTATATATTTTTGTTCTTTGAGAACTTGTTAAGTATTCCGGTTTAAGGTATTCGATCTCTTTAAGTCTGAGATATTCCCTGAAAGAAAAGGGGAACAATTTAATTACTTTATTTCTTCCGGTGAGATATGTAGAAATTTCTGAACTTAAGAGATTTGAGTTTGAACCGGTAACAAATACTTTAATTCCCTGGGAATATAGATTGTTCACCCATTTTTCCCAGTAAATAATGTTTTGAACTTCATCTAAAAAGTACGTTATATTTTCATTTTCTCCAAATAATTCGAAAATAATATCCTGTATTTCCGGGAAATTATCCAGATTGAAGTCCACTAACCTGATATCATCAAAATTGATGAAAACTTTGGTACCTTCAACTTTTTCTGATATTAATTTTAAAAGGGAACTTTTTCCACACCGTCTTATTCCTGAAATTACAATGATCTCATTGCCTTTGAGGTAGTATTCCAGATCAATGTCCCTGTCGATCA
>SWBY01004866.1_pt1 | contig 41349 bp, 38 predicted proteins | sample 4693071 | NCBI WGS metagenome assembly SWBY01 (sample SAMN10267273, study PRJNA491770) | bioreactor metagenome | isolation source: DHS bioreactor inoculated with marine methane seep sediment | place: Japan: Omine Ridge, Nankai Trough | collected 2006-05-06 | reverse complement strand
GGAAGGCCTCCCTGACCGGTGGATGCGGAGTCCAGCGGTGTTTCAGAAACTGCGGATCCACTCATGTCAACATCCGTATGGTTGAAGGAATCAGTGAGGGAAGATTGCAGAATTGATACGGGGGAGCGGTCCGATGACAGGGCAGTGCCTGCATAATCAGCTTCTTTAATTACTTGAGGTGCAGCTACTTTATCAGCGGTCCGTCTTGTTGCGGGTCTGATCGGTTTTTTCCGTTCCTCCCGAGGTTCGTTCCGGCCATCGACTCTGGCCGGTCGATCATCACGTCTTGGCGATTTGGCGGGTCGATCATCACGTCTTGGCGATTTGGCGGGTCGTTCATCACGTCTCGGTGTTCGGGCAGGTCGATCATCACGCCTCGGTGTTCGGGCAGGTCGATCATCACGTCTCGGTGTTCGGGCAGGTCGGTCATCACGTTTAGGTGTTCTGGCCCGTTTATCCGGGGATTCACCTGTTTTTGATTCCCGATGAGCGGCTGGCCCCTGACTTGTGGAATCGGGTTGTGTCTGTCCTTTGTGGCCGTCCTGTTTTTTATCTGAGAGGGGTCTCTGAGACCGTGGTCGTTGTGATTTTTGGCTACTGTGCTGCGGTCGCTGTTTCTCAGTACGGCGGCCACCGCGTTTTGCATCTTTCCGGGCATTGTATTTTGCCATGGCTTCTTCGTCATCGGGTTCCGGGTGATCCAGGGGGAGTCCGATGTACTGAGGATGTCCTTCAGTGGGGTGAAATAGCCGTGCGGAGTAATCATAGGATTTTTTATTCTGTCCTGAGCTCTTGGGATATGGCTGCCGATTTGATTTGGATGGCCGCATGGGCGTCATGCAACGGGGGCACATCGGTGGTGTGGATCCATAACCTGGAACGTTGCTTCCGCAGGATTCGCATGTGTAATGATTCCGAGTGCGATTTCCTTTCGACTGCGGTGACCGATTTGATTTTTGATTAAAATTCCGCCGGGACCGGCTTGTGAATCCCTGTCCTCTTTTCTTGAGTCCCAAAATTACCTCCTGAAATGTTGCAAGTCATAAAATTGTTGCTGGATCTATGTCCTCTTTCAGCATGCAGGATGCCTGATTCCGGACAAATTATCTGTTTGTAAGTAGATCAACTACTCCTTTGGTGCCAGGTGGTATAATCCCTTAGTCTCGTTGAAACGCACCTTAAAAAGCTCCATCAGAGTTCGCGGATAATCGGATAACCGAATTCGGGAATCCCCGCCGTGGCTCCAAATTACGGGAATTTCGATAACCCGGTAATTGTGTTTTCGGGCGATGTGGAGAATTTCAAAATCGAAACCCCAGCGTTCGTTGCGCTGTAATGGGAAAATTCGGCGCGCTACATTGCCCTGAAACAATTTGAAACCACACTGTGTATCCTTGATTCCTCTGAGAGCGGGCACCACCATCTGAATGGCTTTATTCGCCAGTCTCCCTAGCCAGACCCTATACCATGGCTGTGAAACCTGCAACTCTGATTCTGCCAGAGCGCGCGAGCCGAAAGCGATATCGTATCCTTTTTCCAGAGACGCAACCAATTTATCAAACTCCTCAATGGGGGTTGATAGATCCACGTCAGTGAAAAGCACCCAGGCGCCTTTGGATTCCAGAACACCATGCTTGACCGTATAGCCTTTGCCATAATTCCTGCCATTGGTCAGAGCGGTGATCCTGGTATCGTTATCAGCCGTTTTTCGAATCACATCCAGAGTATTATCACTGGATCCGTCATCAACAACAATTATTTCAAACGAAATCTTACGCGTTTCAAACGCTTGAATAACAGTCTGGATACAGCCTTCAATATTCGTTTCTTCATTATAGGCCGGTACAATTATACTGAGATCAATACTCACCCACTCTCCTCCTGAAACAGGGTGGATAAACAGCACATAGATATCATACCCGCGGATTCAATTGCCATATAAAAATTTAAGGTTCAGAATTTTCCCCCGTTTCGCCGGCGGCTATCGCGCGATCCAGGTCTCCGGCATTGAAACTCAGGTGCCAAACGTCTAAAATTGATTATTCCCTGAGCTGTTTTGTAAGATGAGCGGTGTTGTGGGGGATTATTATAAATGCTGTGAGGGCGGGTTTATGGAACTCTATAATCTGGTAAGTTTTGCCGGTATATTCATTCTCATCGGATTTGCCTGGTTGATATCCAATAACCGAACTCGCGTAAATTGGCGAGTCGTCTACTGGGGACTGGGTTTACAGTTTTTCTTCGCTGTAATCGTGTTCTGGATTCCGGCGGGTTCCCGGTTTTTTCTGATGATCAATTCTCTTGTTGTCAGGGTATTGGATTCCGCCAGTGCCGGGTCCCGGTTTCTGTTCGGCCGTCTGGCACTGGGACCGGGGTCGGTCAATGAAGCCGGTGAGGCTTCCCTGGGATTTTATCTGGCATTTCAGGGATTGCCGACAATCATTTTCTTTTCAGCACTGATGGCCATCCTTTACTACTATAATATCCTTCCTGTAATCATTCGGTTTTTTGCCCGGATTTTCACAAAATTGATGCGGATATCCGGCGCAGAATCCCTTTGTGCCGCCAGTAATATTTTTGTGGGCGTCGAATCTGCTCTAACCATAAAACCACACCTGGATGATATGACCCCGTCAGAGATATGTACCATCCTTACGGCGGGAATGGCGACAGTGGCTTCAAATATCCTGGCCGTTTATGTCTTCTGTCTCAACGATCAGTTTCCCACCATTGCCGGACATCTGATTTCTGCTTCGTTTCTTTCGGCGCCGGCAGCACTGATGATGTCAAAATTGCTTTTTCCGGAAACCGGTCGGCCCGTGACAATGGGCACGGATATTCACCCGCATTATGATCGGGATTCCAACATTTTTGCTGCCATAATCAACGGTGCCAATACCGGTGTTCGACTCATTGTGGGAATTGCTGCGCTTCTGGTGGCGGTTCTGGGCCTGGTCGCACTCTTCGATCTTCTTCTGGGTGGCGCCGGTGGCTGGATTAATTCACTCACCGGATCAGAATTTGATTGGTCACTGAAAAGTCTCATGGGGTTTCTATTCTATTTGCCCACGCTGGTTATTGGTGTTCCAATAGCGGATGCGGGTATCATATCCCGTATCATCGGTGAACGCGCTATTGTTACTGAGTTGATCGCTTACCAGGATTTATCAGCGGTCATGAGCAAGAATCTGCTTCAGCATTCCCGCTCCGCCGTGGTGACGGCCTATGCACTCTGCGGATTTGCTCATGTTGCATCCATCGCGATTTTTACGGGAGGTATTTCTGCTCTTGCTCCCAAAAAAATCGATGTCATGGCGAAAACCGGATTCCGTGCACTGATTGCCGCTACCCTGGCATGCCTTCTCACTGCCTGCATCGCCGGTACATTTTTTACCGAATCATCCATTCTCTTCGGAAACTGAGATTGAAACCGCCGGTCTGATCCTTTACCATTGGAAACCATGGATTTGGAGAATTCAAAAGAACGTAACAAGAAGGTAGTCGTGGTCATGCCGGCGTACAATGCCGGTGATACTCTGACACGAACATGCGCGGATATTCCCGAGGGTTGGGTGGATGAAGTCATTCTTGTGGATGACTGCAGTCGGGACAACACTATCGAGATCGCGAAATCCCTTAACCTGAAATGCTTCACCCATCGCTGGAACAGGGGATATGGCGGTAATCAGAAAACATGCTATAACGCGGCACTTGAAACCGGCGCGGAGGTGATTGTCATGCTCCACCCGGATTACCAGTATGATCCCCGAATCATCCCGGATCTGGTGCAGCCCCTTTTAAACGATCAATGTGATGTGGTGTTTGCCTCACGGTTTCTGGGGAAACCACTCCGGGGCAATATGCCGATATACAAGTATTTCGCAAACCGAGTGCTCACCTTTATTCAGAATCGGGTCCAGGGGGTTCGGTTCACCGAATTTCATACCGGTTATCGTGCCTATTCACGAAAAATTCTGGAGCATATCCCCTACGAACGCAATTCTGAAGGGTTCGTTTTTGACAATGAAATCATCGGTCAGTTTATCCTGGCCGGCGCCCGGTTTAAGGAAATTCCGGTGGAAACCCGGTATGAGAAAGATTCATCGACGGTTTCGTTCAAATCCTCGATCCGGTACGGGTTGGGTGTTTTATGGACCCAGGTCAGATTTCTGCTCCACACCCGGAAAATTTTCAATTGCCGAAAGTTTGATTTTTAGGAGTTTCAAGGAGGCATGGCCCGAAAGGATTCAGATCAAGACCTGAGAGAAAGTGTCCGGGATCACTTTGAAAATATTGCTCCGGAATATGATCAGTACAAGCATCGAGCCGCCTACTACCACCAGCAGCTTTTCAACCTGCTCAATACCCTGGTGCCGGATGCTTCCTCCCGGAATATTCTGGAGATCGGCTGCGGCACCGGCACACTCCTGGCTGCCCTGAACCCTTCCCGGGGGCTGGGAATCGATATATCGCCACGGATGATCGAAATCGCACAGACAAAATGGAAGGACCACTCCCATCTTCAGTTTCAAGTCGGTGAAGCTGAGCGGCTGGACGCCATGGATCAATGGGATACCATCATTCTTGCCGATGTCCTGGAACATCTCTACGATTCCGGCCGGGCGATTCAGCAGTTAAGCCGGGCTATGCGGCCCGATTCGGTCCTGATTCTTACCTGGGCCAATCATCTGTGGAGCCCGATCCTGCATGTGTTGGAACTTCTTAAAATGAAAATGCCCGAGGGTGAACACCGGTGGGAACCGGAGTCGGAAGTCCTGAAAAAACTGGAAGATAACAATTTCAGGGTTACCGATAATGGTACCCGGTGCCTGATCCCTGCCGCACTGCCTCTGGCGAATACCATCAATGATTCCTTCGTTAAAATTCCCGGTATCCGCCGGTTGGGACTTATCCGGTTTCTCAAAGCAATCCGTGAACCGGAGTAAAATCCGCTATCGGATTCTACCCGCTGAAGCATTCCCCTGTTCCATGACACACCGTGCATCGATTCCGCCGCGAGTCGCGTAAATTGTCTCCAATTGCAGCCATTTCGGCTTGATCAGTGACCAGAGATCCTGAAAGATGCGATTGGTAATATCTTCCTGGTACATGCCGATGCTTCGATATGAGACAAAATACAGTTTCAGACTTTTCAGTTCGATACAGAGTGCATCAGGAATATAAGTGACCTGAACCGTGGCAAGATCCGGAAGTCCGGAAAACGGACATACCGCAGAAAATTCACGGCTGGTATATGTAATGGTCTGAGGCGCCCCACTATAGGGGAAAGTATCCAGCAGATCGCTGCGAATTTTATCGGGTCCGTGAAATTCCAGTGTAAGTTCCGGTGAGTTGCTCATCCTGTGTTCTCCTCTTCGGGGTGGGGTCAGAGTCATGCAAGTCGGCACATTTTTGCAGGATCGGCATAAATTTTGCAAATTTTTTCAAACTGTGATGAGTTTGTTTTCGAAGGTTTAGTTGGGTAAAAAGGAGTAACACACATGAAACTTAATGAATTATTGGTAATCACCGGTTTAATCGTATGCCTGGGTATTCCCGCTGCGGCCGGTGCGACAACGCTTGCAGAGGTACAGCAGTATATCATCGATTACGATCTGGATTGGGAGGCTGGGGAAACGTCTGTTTCTCTGCTGTCGGCGGAGGAAAGAGCGAATCTCATCGGTTTGACTGTTCCCGCCGGGTATGTGGTACCACCGGAATCGAAAGATCTGGATCCCGATCCATTTAACGGCCGAGCATCTTACGATTGGCGGGATCACAACGGTGTGACTGCTGTGAAAGACCAGGCCAACTGCGGGAGCTGCTGGGCGTTTGCCACCACCGGTATGGTGGAATCGGCGATTCTGATTTACGATGGTTTGAACCGTGATCTGTCTGAGCAGCAACTGGTATCCTGCAACAACGAGGGATACGGATGTGACGGCGGCTGGTTTCTGCCGCAGCATTACATGAATCCCGGCGGTATTCTGGAAACCTGTATGCCCTATCAGGCGTCGGATTCCGTACCCTGTTCGGAAGCCTCATGTGATAAAGTCGCCTTTATTGACGGTTACGATGAAATCAACGATTCGGTAACATCCATAAAAAATGCTCTCGTGGATGGTCCTGTGGCCGTGGCCTTCTATGTTTATGATGATCTGTATTACTACTCAGGCGGCTGTTACAGCCATGGATCAGCATCCGGCGTCAATCACGGTGTCGTGATTGTCGGGTATGATGACGCTGAGTGTTCCGGAGACGGCGCCTGGATCGTGAAAAATTCCTGGGGCACCGATTTCGGTGAAAACGGTTTTTTCAAGATCAAATACGGTGACTGTAATATCGGTTACGGCGCCACCCGGGTGTATTACACGCCTTCATCCCCGGTTCAACTGGCGTATTCCGATCATGTCATGGACGATTCCACCGGCGGAAATGGTGATGGATTTGCCGATCCCGGTGAAACCGTGACTCTTCAGGTGGCTATCGGCAACAGCGGCACACAGACGGCAACGACGGTGGGTGCGGTCCTGTCCACCGGCACCAACGGAATACTGATCAATGATAATTTCGCCGGATTCCCCAATATTCCTGCCGGTCAGGATATGTCTTCTCTGGCGCCCCATTTCAATATTTCCATTGATCCCACCATGACCGTGGGGACTGTGGTCACATTTACACTGGATATCGCCTGTGATGAAGGTGACTACGACGATACGTTCTATATGATCGTGGGTCAGACGCCTACAATCTATTTCTGTGGATTTGAAGCTTCCGGCGATGAAGGCTGGACCCATGCGCAGGTTCAGACCCAGGATGACTGGCAGCGGGATGCACCCATGGGTCTGACCGGAGAACCTTCTTCCGCTTATGAAGGTACGCATATCTGGGGCAACGATCTGGGATATGACGGCTGGGATGGTGAATACAAAAACGATGTCGAAAACTATCTGCTTTCTCCGGTGATCAACTGTTCCGGATATACAAGCGTTCACCTGAAATACATGCGGTGGCTCCGGGTCGAAACCGGTGTCTATGATAACGCACGGATTTATGTCAACGACCAGATAGTGTGGGAAAATCCCTCATCCGGTGATCTCCTTGATTCCACCTGGATGCCTGTTGATCTGGACATTTCCGCCATTGCTGATGATAACAGTTCCGTGAGAGTCAAGTATGAACTGGTTTCTGATGGTGGTGTGGTATTCGGCGGTTGGAATATCGATAATTTCGAACTGTACGGTCTGACAGGCGGGAGTCCGACACCACCGCCCACCTGGACCCCGGCCCCACCCCCGACATCAACACCGGCCCCGGGCACACCGACAGCCGTCCCCACTGCCACACCGGTTCCGGCGACATATACACCGGTCCCACCGACATATACACCGGTCCCACCGACAGCCACGCCCATTCCCGGAGGAATCTCCCTGGAACTCACTCTGAACCAGGCAATGTTCCACGCATCTGATCCCTTTATTCTGACCATGATTCAGACAAACCCCGGTCCGGCGATTCTGGGCGACCAGTATCTGATCCTTCAGGTGTTTGACACGTTCTGGTTCTGGCCCAACTGGACCCTGGAACCGGCATGCGTTACCGGGACAGTGGAATCCGGTGTGACGGACATTGAGATTTTCAATTTCACGTGGCCGGCAATAAACGGCAGCGCCAATGGCTTTGCTTTCTGGGCGGTTCTCTGCGAACCCGACACATTCGAATTGCTGAGTAATATTGCTTTTACGGAGTTTGGTTACGAATAGGCAGTAAACAAGTAAAATCAGATAAGGGCACGGTGCGCCGTGCCCTTTTTTTAATCCTTAACGGTGGGGATTTCCTGAGTTGCTGATGTGGAAACATCCATTTCGGCGATGCGAACCAGCAGTTCATCCGCAGAGGGTATTCGTTGATCCACATCCTTTTCCAGAAGATCCAGGATGAGTTGGTTTAGGGGGACGGACAGTGATGGATTCAGCGATCGGGGAGATTTTTTCATTCCGGTGAGATGTGCCTGAACCGTTGCCAGAAGATTTTTCCCGCGATAGGGGTTGATTCCCGTACCCAACTCATACATGACGACGCCCAGGGAGTATAAATCTGATCGGGGATCCAGTTTCTCTGAACTGGAGAACTGTTCCGGAGACGCGTAGAGACAGGTCCCGATAAATGCACCTGTGGCGGTGACCCGGGCGCTGATATCAGACAATCGCGCGATCCCGAGATCGGTGAGGACCACCCGGTTTTCTTTTGTGCGGATGAGATTTGCCGGCTTGATATCGCGATGCACAATGCCCAGAGAGTGAATAGCTTTCGATCCCAGGGCGGTCTGTCGGGCAACAGCCAGAATTTCAGCTTCGGACAGAATACCGGTGTCTCTCAGAATGGCTTTCAGGGACATCCCCTCAATGAGTTCCATAATAATCGCCAGGGTGCTGTGCCCGAAAACTTTGATCTTTTCGATACCGTAGATCGCCACGACATTCTCAGAACGGACCCGGAACCCGATTTCCACCTCGCGTTTCAAACGTCCGATAACCACCGGAGATTGCAATAAATCCGGTTTAATCACTTTCACAGCCACCTGGGATCCCGGTGGCAAGTCACGGATGGTTTCTTTCATCACGGCACTGTAAACGGTTCCGGTACCGCCTTTTCCCAGAATCTCGCCCATGGTGAATTTCGTGTGCTCTGTTGGATGACTTCGGGGAATTTCCATTTGGGACCTCTTAAATTAACATGATTCGAGGAGTTTGAGGACTTCCTGTGCGGTCTGTGGCCGATCCTCTATCCGTTTACTTAAAAGCCGCATAATCAATTTTCTGAATGCACGACTGAGGGCATGGTTCAATAATCCCGGATCTTCAGGTTCCAGTTCCAGATGGACCAGCGCGGCTTCCATGAGATCATCGGACCGGAACGGATTCGTTCCGGTGGCAATCTCGTAGAGCACAACGCCGGTGGCATAAAGATCTGCGGGAGGTCCTATCCGTCCGATACCCGTAACCTGCTCCGGAGATGAATACGCCCAGCTTCCTACAAAGGTGCCTTCCATGGTGATGCTCATATTCTGGTCAAGAAGCTTTGCCAATCCCAGGTCAAGGAGCACCAGACGATTCATTCGCGTCAGCAGAAGATTTTCCGGTTTTATATCCCGATGGACAGCGTGGAGCGAGTGAATATCCTGAAGTGCGCTGCATAATTGCCGCCCGAGATCCACGCATTCCTGCGAAGAAAACCTGCGCCCACTCTCCAATTGCTCAGCAATGGAAGTACCGTCAATAAATTCCATAATCACCGCGATACAGGATCTCCCATCTTTGTCAAAACTGCTTTCAATACCATAAGTCCGGGCCACATGAGGTGATTGTACTGCCATTCCGAGCTCAACCTCCCGCTGAATCCGGAGTTCCAGGTTGGGATCAGAAATCATCTCGGGATACAGAATCTTCAGTGTGACCTTTTCACCGGGCTGCAAATCATAAACAGTGGAGATGACAGAGGCAGAGTACACATGCCCGTGATTCCCTTGAATAATGGTTTTTTCAAGAGAAAAACTGCCGACAATATTCTGCGATTCCGTTGATTCAAGCTCCGTTGCCATCACCATCATTATAGCGGTAAGTTCAGATGAAATAAAATGCTTTTTAATGGGGAATTCGTTGGTCAGGTTTTGAGTCTGTCTCTGGTTGTGATTAAATTATCATTGGTGAATCCCCATGCAGGTGGTATATTGAACCTGATGAATTCAGATTACCCACAAAATCAGGAACCAAAGCTTCAGATAAAAGCACCTCATGTTTTTCTGCTTATTCTGCTTTTTGCGGCTCTATACGGCGTTTTTATAATCCTGAAACCATATTTGAACACGATTATCCTGGCAATTATTCTTGCTACAGTGGTGTATCCGTTTCACGCACGGATAGAAAAGAAATTCAAGAACAGAAAGAATCTGGCGGCCCTGACATCATGCACCATTCTCGTTCTTCTGGTGGTGCTGCCTCTGACATTTGTTCTGATCGCTATGATTCAACAGGGTATTCATTCATTCAGCGCGATTCAGACATGGTTGACCGATGGGAATCTGGACAAAATACTGGAGAAGCCATTTATTGAAAATATTATGGTTAAATTTCAGGAATATGTTCCTGATTTTGATCCCGGACAATGGGATCTAAATAAGGGGTTGATGCAGTCATCGGGAACTCTGGGCCGGTTTTTGCTGGACCAGGGTGGAAGCATCATGGGAAACATCACCGCCTTTGTCGGGAAATTTTTCCTGATGATCTTCGTTTTCTTTTTTATTGTAAGGGACGGTAAAGATATTCTGGCCGGGATGCTCCACCTGATCCCGCTTTCCACATCACAGGAATCAGAGATTATTGAAAAGATCCGGACCGTGTCGCGATCCGCTCTTATGGGCACCATTCTCACGGCAATGGCTCAGGGCGCCGCTGGTGGAATTGCATTTGCCATCTGTGGACTTCCCGGTCTGTTCTGGGGCAGCATGATGGCATTTGCTTCCCTGATTCCCATGGTGGGTACCGCCCTGATCTGGGGACCCGCCGCAGGTTATCTCTTCCTTTCCGGTGAGACCGGTTTCGGTATCTTTTTAATTGTCTGGTCCATTGGTGTGGTGGGATCTATCGATAATTTCCTGAGACCGCTGTTCATGAAGGATTCCGCCGGGATGAGTACACTCCTGATATTTTTCTCGATTCTGGGAGGCATCAGCACCTTTGGCCTTATTGGAATTTTATACGGTCCTCTTCTGTTTGGAATTGCTTTGGTTCTGCTTTATATCTATGAACTTGAGTTTGCCCCCTTCCTGAAATATCAGGATAAAGCCTGATGGGAAAGTAAGAGAAAAGTATGAAGAAAATTTTCGTCCTGGATACCAATGTTCTCCTCAATGATCCCATGTCCATGTTCCAGTTCGAAGATAATGATGTGATTATTCCCATTACATGTATTGAGGAGATCGATAAATTCAAAAGGGATCAGAACGGTCGTGGCAGAAACGCACGCGCCGTATCCCGGTATCTGGATCGACTCAGGAAAACCACTGGAACAAGCCTTTCCGATGGTGTGACTCTTGATAACGGTGGGTTTTTGAAGGTTGAGTTGGGTTGGGAAGCCATTCAGAATTACCCGTATGGAAATGGCGGATTGGAAAATGACGATAAAATTCTCGCTGTTGCCCTGGAGGTGAAAAAGAACAGTCCGAACATCACGGTGGTTCTTCTGACCCGGGATACCAATCTTCGGATTCGTGGGGATGCCATGGGGTTGAACGCTGAGGATTACGAGACGGATCACACGGATATTGAATCCCTGTATTCTGGTTTGAGAGAGATAACCGTCCCCGGAGATCTCATCGATTCTCTGTATCAGGACAAGGTCATTGATACACCGGAATTGGATGACCTCTACAGCAATCAATATCTTTTACTCCGGAACCAGGCAGAACCGTCCCGGACCGGTCTGGCACGACTTTCGGCAGATAGGGAAAAAATTCATGTCTGCTGCACCGGGAAACAGACGTGTTGGGGGATTACACCGCGCAACCTGGAACAGAAAATCGCTGTGGATTTACTCCTGGATGACCGGATTTCTCTGGTGACTCTGGTCGGGAGTGCAGGAACCGGAAAAACCTTATTGTCCCTGGCCACCGGTCTGTCCAAAGCCGTTGACGATCAAAAATATCGAAAACTTCTGGTATCGCGTCCGATCTTTCCCATGGGCCGGGACCTGGGATATCTTCCAGGTGAAATTAAAGACAAACTCAAACCTTGGATGCAACCCATTTTTGATAATCTGGAAATGCTTTTTCATAAAGATGAGCCAGGGAATCCCGGGAAATACCGGAACACCGCAATCGATCTGATTGAGCAGAACATGCTTGAGATTGAAGCACTTACATATATTCGGGGTCGGTCCATCCCCGGGCAGTTTTTTATTGTGGACGAAGCGCAGAATCTGACGCCGCATGAAATCAAGACCATTGTAAGCCGTGCCGGAGATGGGACAAAAATTATCCTGACCGGGGATCCCTATCAGATTGATAATCCCTATCTTGATTCGGAATCCACGGGTTTAACCCGGGTTGTGGAGAAATTTAAGGATTCACCCCTTGCGGGTCACATCACGTTGACCAAGGGTGAGCGGTCACCACTGGCGCAAGCCGCGGCTGAACGTCTGTAACCTCCTGCATTTTTCAAGAGTTGTATGATAATAAAGGGCAAAATGAAAAATGGCCTTCATTAGCCCGGCATCAATAACTTGTAAATCACTGATGAAATAACCGGGCTCATCTCCTGATCAGCAGGCGTGACTGTTCCCCAGACGAATATCAAAACTGTTTCCAAAAAAACGGCTTTTCCGATAATCAATGAGCAGACTGCCATAGGTCTGAATCATCTGATACAGAAACGGATCGATTGTAAAATTCAGGTTATCCTGGGAATATTTCTTGTCTTCATTGCCAGGCTCATCCAGAGCCATGCCCACTGAGGGCCCTCCTCAGCCAAATCCCTCAATGAATAATCGAAAAATGGCGTCGGGCAGGTTTTTCTCTTTTAAAATTTCCATCAGCCGTTGAGTGGCTGTTTCCGTGATGTTCAACAATGATGAATTTGTTTTAATATTTTCACTCATGATTAATCTCCAGCAAAGGTCAGACCCTGACCTCAGGTTACGCTCAGGTAAAAGCACCACCACAGGCATTACCGGAGCAATCACCTGTAGCGGAGGAACTTGATTGTGAGATTGAAGCGAAGCTTGAGATCAGTTTCTCTGTTCTGGCACTGTCACATTTCGGGCACGGTATAGACGCTTCGGATTTGTGGCTCCAGACGATTTTGCTGAAAGCATGACCACACTGCTTGCATTTGAATTCAAAAATCGGCATGTCTTCTCCTTAAATATCAAGCGCCTTTTTAAGTGTTGCGACGATTTCCGGTTTGGGCCGGACACCGGTCATGGTAGTAATGACTTTTCCTTCGCTGAAAAGTGCCATCATGGGAATTGCCTGGATGCCCATCTCCGATGCCACACCGGGATTTTCATCCACGTTAAGTTTCGCAATTTGTATGTGACCAGCTAACTCAGTCGCGACGTTTTCCAGGATAGGTCCCAGCATTTTGCACGGTCCGCACCAGGGCGCCCAGAAATCCACAAGCACGGGTGTGCTGTTCTGAAGAACGCTCTTTTCAAAATCGCCATCGCCAACATTTATGATTTCTTTTTTTATGGTATCTTTTGTGTTCATTTTCTGCCTCCTTTTTCAGGCAAGTTACCCGGATAATTTTCCGATCATTATTTAGTCGCAGGAGTCGGGTTTTGGTTACAGGATTTCAGAAAATACTCTCGAGGATCTCATAAACCCGTTTTTCTTTACATCAGAGACACCGATACAAATGGACAAAATATGGTTTGAAGATTTGATTCAGGGATTCAAACGCCGGGGATCACAACTGATTCACTCAGATTCCTTCGCCTTTTCCATGATCTGATCCCAGCGGAGTTTCGGGGTCCGGAATGCAGCCATTTCGTCCCTCTGTTTCCGGTATAGTTCAACGGTTTTTAACAGGGTCTGATAGAGGGTACAGCATTGGGGATTTTCATCCACGAGTTTTTTTGCCAGGGCAAGCTTTTCATCATCAATTTCGTTATCCACCATATCATTGATGATATCGATAATTTCCTCGCAGGAGATTTCCCCGGGATTATTTTCTGACATTGTCTGAATCCTCCGGAGATTTCACATAATGCTCAAGCTCTTCTCTCAGGAACATCCGGGCACGATGAAGCCGGACTTTCACATTGGACAAAGAAATGTCAAGCGAATTGGCGGTTTCTTCTCCGGACATTCCTTCAATGTCACGCATGAGAAACACGAGCCGGTAAATGGCCGGGAGTTTCATGATGGCTTCATCCATGGTGGATTTGAGTTCATCATTCAGAGTTTGTGTCAGGGGATCCCGGGACCAGTCCAATGATACCGGCATGGAGTCTAAATCCGCTTTCTGGCTTGCAATATCCAGATAATCGGAATCGATGATTTCCAGGGATCGTTTCCGCTGCCGGGAAAGACATGTGTTTGATGCAATCCGGTACAACCAGGTTGAAACCTGCGAATCACCGCGAAACTGGTCCCAGTTCTTAATCGCTTTCAACGCCATATCCTGGAGCACCTCTTCGGCATCATCCGGGTTACCGCACATGCGCCATGCAATCCGGAACATTTTCTCTTTTTCTTTTTCCAATGTTTCCATCAGAAGACTGGGTGGCACTGCCATAAACTATCCTCCATCAGCGCCGCAACGATAGCATTGCACGCCGATGGAGGCAAGCCGGTAATCACCTTTATTCAGGTCTAACCGGCCATTCTCAACAGGATTTCAGTCCCATTTTTTTAAAGATGGTCATGGCGGGGCACCAACCGGTGAATGCCGACTGCAGCAAGTTAAGGCCGATGAATGCTGTAAACCATAACCAGTTGGGGTTGTGGTAGTAATAGAGAGCAAGTGTTAGCAGGATCATAAATCCCGCCATTGCGCGTAATGCTGAGTCAACTGTCATGACATATCCTCTTCTGTGACCTGGGTCTGTCTTAGACCATACGTGGGATCATTACGATAAAGAATCCAGTACATGGCCGGAATGACTACCAGGGTAAACAATGTTGATGCGAAAACTCCGAAAATAAATGTCCAGGCGAGTCCTGAAAATACCGGATCCAGAGCAATGACCCATGCGCCCATTATCGCGGCGCCTGCCGTCAGGACAATGGGTCGAAATCGAACAGTACCGGATTGAATGATGGCTTCCAGAATGGGTTTACCATCTTCCAGAGTCCGATGAATAAAATCGATGAGAATGATGGAATTCCGGACGACGATACCTGCCAGTGCGATGATTCCGATCATTCCTGTGGCTGTAAAAAATATGGGATTTTCAAAGCCACCGGTGGGGGACGTAAAGAAAATATTCAGAAACCAGAACCCGGGAAGAACACCAATGAGTGTCAGCGGAATGGCTGCCATGATGATCAGCGGCAGCATCACTGATTGCGTCTGAATGAACAGGAGCACATAAATACCGGCCAGGGCGGCGAAAAAGGCCAATCCCAGATCCCGGAAGACATCCAGAGTGATTTTCCATTCACCTTCACCGCGCCATTCCACATGATGATGATACAGGTTATCGGAATTTTTTACCGCATTCTGCATCTCAAAAATGGGCTCATAGGGGGATCTTCCCACAACTTCGGCAGTGACATATTGCACCCGATGACTGTTCTTGTGAAAAATTGTTTTGGGTGCCACGGATTCCGTAATTCCGGCAATTTCTGAGATAGGCACCAATGATCCATCTTTCGCCATAACACTCAGATTCCCGAGACGATCCAGGTTGGATCGGTCACTGAAGGGAAGCCTGACATTAATCTGCAGGGGGTTACGCTCGCCAGCTACATGCACGGTTCCGGTGTTGAGCCCCTCGCCGGCCAGATATAGTGTCTGCGCGACTTGCTCCGTAGTGATTCCGTGAATCATGGCTTTTTCCTTATCCACATCGAAGACGATCCGTCTCTGATCCGATTCAAGGTAAGTATCCACATCATAGATGCCATCGGTGTTTACGAAGATTCTTTCCAGTTCAAGTGTGGCGGTTTCCAGATCTTCAAGCGTACTCCATGGCTTCCCGTATACCTCAGCGGCTACCGTCGCCAGTACCGGTGGACCCGGTGGTGGCTCTACGATCTTGATTCGGGCGCCGTGTTTTTCGGCGATGGCCATGAGTTCATTTCGCACACGGAGAGCGATGGCATGGGTTTTGGCTTTCCGGTGATGTTTGTTAATCAGATTCACACGGATATCAGCGACGTTATTTCCCTGCCGGAGAAAGTAATGTCTGACCAATCCATTGAAATCGAAGGGGGAAGCGGTTCCCACATAGATTTGATAGGACGTTACCTCATTGACAGTGGCGATGTAGTTTCCCAGCTCACGGGCCGTAAATTCTGTTTCCTCAAGGGTTGTCCCTTCCGGCATATCGATGACAACTTGAAACTCATCCTTGTTCCCGAACGGCAGCATCTTCAGAGGCACCACTCCCACAATAATCAGTAACAATGAGAGAATGAGTGCAGCCACAATGGCGAACATGAAGGTCCAGGCGCGTGCAGGTGATTTCAGGAGAAAATGCATGGTTTTGCTGTATACGCTGTAAAGTGCTGTTTTTTCAATAATAAACGGTTTGTGGGTTTTCTTATATTCATGTTTCAGCATGTGATAAGTGGCCCATGGAGTAACCGTGAAGGCAACAATCATACTCATGAGCATGGCCATGGACACGTTGAATGGCATGGGCGTCATGTACGGTCCCATCATCCCCGTCACAAAGAACATGGGAATAAATGACATGATAACGGTGAATGTCGCCAGAATCGTGGGAGGTCTTACTTCCTCCACTGCCACCAGCGTGGCTTTAAGTGGTGGATATTTCTTCAGTTGAAAATGCCGAAATATATTTTCCACATCGACTATGGGATCATCCACCAGAAGGCCCAGTGACAGAATCAGTGCAAACAGTGTCACCCGGTTAATTGTGAATCCCAGCATGGTGCCGCCGATCAGGGTGAACGCCAGGGTCATGGGCACTGCCAGCGCGACGATGAGTGCTTCCCGAACTCCCAGGGCGATGGCAAGCAGTACAACGATGGTCATCACGGCGATGAGGAGATGTTTTACGAGTTCATTGACTTTCTCGTTTGCGGTCTCACCATAATTCCGTGAGATAATGACATCGACACCTTCAGGAATAACCCGGGCACGAAGCTGGTTTCCTACTTCGATAATTTCTTCGGCGGCGGATACGGCATTCTCGCCTTTCTTTTTAGAGACTGCCAGGGTTACGGAGTGTATGAGTTTGCCCACTTCCCGATCTGCAAATTCCTCATCTCTGGCCGGCCCATAAGCATGCCATGAATAGCGGGTTATTTCAGCAGGACCGTCAATAACCGATGCGATATCCTTAAGATATATGGGTCTGCCATCGGCAACACCTACCACGAGGTTTCGGACATCATTAACGTTTTTCAGAAAGGTGCCCGCTTCCAGTTTGATCGTCTCGCCGCCGATTATCTGTTCTCCGGCAGATAAATTGGCATCAGCGCCCTGGATTGCCTGAACGATTTGCAGGGACGAGAGATGCCTTGATCCCAGCGCATCCTGATCGATTTCAACCCGAATCTGTCGGGATCTTCCTCCGGAGATGAAGGACCGTCCCACCGAAGGTATTTCCTGAATAGCATACTGCGTTTCTTCTGCAATACGCCGCAAATCATGATCATTGTACAGCTCAGAGGCGAATGTAACGGTTACAATAGGAACATCATCCACTTCAATGGGCTTGATAACCCATCCTTTAACGCTTCCCGGAGCTTCATCAATGTGGGAATTGACCTTATTGTATAATTTTACCAGACTGCGTTCTCGATCTTCACCCACAAAAAACTGAACGGTGAGTATGGCGAGGCCTTGCCGGGCCATCAGATAGACGTTTTCAACCCCGTCAATTTCCAGGAGGAGTTTTTCCAGTTGTGCCCCTGCCAGGGATTCCACTTCATGAGGATTCAAACCGGGCATCTGAATGAAAACGTCAGCCATGGGTACGGTGATTTGCGGCTCTTCTTCACGAGGTGTGATCCAAAGTGCAATAATTCCCACGAGAAATGAGAGAAGAATAAACAGGACAGAGAGGTGTGATGTCAGGAACAGTTTTACAATTCGGGATGTGAAGGACATTTTTTCAGTTTCCACGGGTTAATCCTCCGTATGTTCCATTAGAACAACCACTTCTCCCGGTTTAAGTCCTGAAAGAATCTCGAGCATACCTTCTCGCTTGATACCGGTTCGGACCAACCGGGTTTTTAGTTCATCATTTTCCACAACCTGAACCATTTCCAACTGCCCCACATTATAGACTGCTCCGGGATTCACCAGAACAACGTTTTTCCGCTCGATGGGAAAATAACACCGGCCGAACATACCTGAATTCAGATCGGATTGAGCGTCCAGACTCATTCTGACAAGAAATGATCGGGAACGCGGATCCGAACTGGGTACGATCTCGTCCACTTTGCCGGGGATTTCCTTTTTTAAAGTATCTATCCGCACCATAAATGTTTTCCCGACCGAAACTGATTTTCGCCGGGATTCCGGCACGAAAACTTCCAATCGGAGTTTTTCCGGATCTTCCAGTCGGATGAGGGGCATACCGGGTCCGGCGAAAGCACCTTCATTAATCAGTTTTTCAACGACGATTCCGCTGTAAGGTGCTCGGATTTCCGTATACCCGAGCATGACGTTCAATTCCTGGACAGCGTTTCCGGCTTCGTTCACATTGGCTGCAGCCATCTGATATTGTGCTTCAATCTGTTCAAATTCAGCCTGGGTGGCTGCACCGGTTTTTATCAGGTTCTGATACCGTTTGTAGGCACTCTCGGCTTGAGTTTTGGCTGCTTTTGCTGCTTCATGCCCGGATTTGGCTTGACCCAGTTTGGCTTTCAGATCACGATCATCCAGTCTGATGAGAAGCGTATCCGCTTTAACCCGTGTGCCCGGTGCAACTAGAATCTGCTGGACATGAGCGGGAATTTTGGATGCGATGAGCGTTTCTTTCTGGGAAGTCACGGTACCGACTGCAGATTCGAATTCTTCAATGCTACGTCCTTCAACGATGACCTGTTTCAAATCACCGACTCGATTTTTTTGTAAATCGGTGGTTCCGGGATCAACGCGATGGCTGAGATATCCCTGCATTTCCAAAAATAAAGCGATGAGAATAATCAATACAATTCCCGCTCCAATATATCGTCCTTTTTTACTTTCGCTCATAAGATCTCTCCTTTTTTACAACGTGACGTCCACCGGGCATTTATCCGGTTCCAGAAGTCGCGAGTATAGATGACCGATGGATTTGCACAGTGACGCATTTCCCAGTAACAGGTCATGCCGGGCATGAGTGAGATTGAATTCGGCACCGGACAGTGCAAGTTCGGCTACCAGCAGATCCACGATTCCCGCTGCACCTTCCTCATACCGGTTTTCAAGAATTCTCAAGCTTTCACGTGCATGACCCACCGCATCTGTCATGGTCTGAATGCGATTTTCAGCAGATTGCAATTCATAATATGATTTTTCAACACCCAGACTGACCATATTCCGGGTTGATTCCAGCATATAACGCGCAGTTTCCATACGGCGCTTTGCCTGGCCAACCCGGTGGTAATCCCCGGTTCCGTTGAAAAGATTTAATTTCAAAGAGAGAGCCAGAGTGACAGAATCCGCACCATCGCTGAATAAATCACCGCCGTGATACTCATAGATCCCCCGGCCATTGATATTCGGCAGGAATGAGGACTGAGCCATTTTTATCATCAGATCAGCGGCTTCTTTCTGGTAATTAAACTTTCTGATATCAGGGTGATCCCTCAATGCCCACTCACGTAAAATTTCCAGATCAATATCCGGACAGGAACCGTGGTCAAGCGTTCCCTCTATCCCATACAAGCCTGTCGCGTTTCCCAGGATTGTGTTAAAACCAACGATAGCGATTTTACTCTGGTGCCTGGCGGTTACTTCCTGCTCGCGAAGATTTGCAACATGTACCTGTGTCTGAAGGAGATCAGATTTAATTACAAGACCCTGATCAAATCGCTGCCGGATCATCTCAAGGTTTTTCTCCCCGGTGGCCAGAGATTTCGTGGTAATCCGATGCCCTTCTTTCGCCAGGACTGCTCCCAGATATGCCCGAACCGTTTCAAATAAGATTTCTTCCGTGGCGGAATCGAGTTCCGCCAGACTCCGGTTATATCCCGTTCCCGACAATTTATAGCCAAGAATCTCCGCACCACCGTTGAAAATCGGCTGACTCACCGAGATAATTGTCCCGAAATCCGTGATGGTATCGGGATTGTTCAAAAGATCCGGATTAAAATCCGACTGTTGGATTTTACCCTGATTGAGGGTTGTTCCAAATGCTCCGACCTGCTGATCCGTTCGCATAAAACTCTGTTCCACATCAATCCGCGGAAAAAAATTGGCTCGGGAAATATCTTTTTCTCTGGAAGATGCTTCCACTTGTGAGCGCATGGCAACCAGATTCAGATTTTTTTCATACGCGATGGTAACAGCTTGATTCAAAGTCAGTAGAACCTGATCCTCTTGTCCGGAAACAGTGGCCGAAACTATTAAGATTAAAGTAAAAATCAGGATATTTTTCATTTTCCAACCTCCCCTTTAGCGCTTTCGCTGAGATATCACATCCATATCTTAGAACACTGGCACGCAGAAAAGTTACAGCTTGAATTAAAGCACTCATGTAAATTTTCTGCTCCAACATGCCGACTTTTAAATGATTATATATTTTTTTTTTAAGATTTGCTCCATTTACAACGTTTATTAAATATCTTACACTTTCTAAAGGAGTGAAGATATGAGTAAATCTGTTCTAATAGTCGATGATGATGCTTTTATGTGTGAACTTCTCCAGTTTGCTGTGGAGTCTCAGGGATACCAGGCTCTGACCTGCGGGTCAGCAGGTGAGGCTGAGCGGATTGTTGGAGACAGACAGGTTGACATGATTTTTTCGGATATCGTACTTCCGAAAACGACGGGTATTGAACTCTACAAAAAGTTTAAATCCAGACGCGCCACCAAGAAAATTCCGTTTGTCCTGATGACCGGTGTTTACAAATCTCACCAGATTAAGGGTCAACTGGGGGTTAAAGTCCTGGGAAATCGTGTCCTGTTTAAACCTATTTCCATGTCATTATTTCAAAAAATGCTCATGCGCCATTTAAACACGCCTCGAGATATTCGATTTATTTTCCCGGAAAATGCGTTCAAACGCCTCGGACTCAAACGCCGCATTGATATTGAGGATTTGGAAAACCGAAGGGATCAAGCCACTTTTGATGATCCATGCCGCTGGTATTTCCCTCGAACCGGTGATCTCAGGGAGAAACGCATCCTTGAATTGCTGCATTTCGGGATGGTTACCGGCGGTCCATTCCGCATCCAGATCAATTCAAGGAGAATCACAGGCGGTGTCATCGGAATGAAAGGAAAAATTACCGGATACTGGTCTTTAAATCCTGATGACATGGTTCTTGAAGGAGAAGTGCAAAATAAATTCTCCATAAAAAATTTCCTGAATACTCCTCTCTTTCAAAAAAAGTTCTCAGAAAAAGCGGATCCACATCCCTGGATGAATGCAGGGCAGGATCCAACACTCTGGAAATTTTTCTACCATATGGCCGTTGCAGACAGGGGGTCTTACAGTTTTGATTATTCGGGACAGCTTCCGGAGACTGGAAATTCCGTTGAAGGTATATCGATCCGGGAATTGATTGCGGAATGTATCATGGGCGATTTCCCGTCTGGACTGGTGGATAAATTCAATATGACTCTGGGTGATGAGATTAAAATTTCGGAGCATTGTCTTCCCATTCCTCCGGGATTGACGCTCTCTGCAGATCAGAACCGGGTGATGACAGCGATGAAAGAACATTCCGATAAAAAGGAAATTATCCAGGCATCCGGTCTGGAAAAGAAAGAGGTCCGTCAGGCAATTTATTCGATGTGGCTGCTGGGTTTGATCGTTGTTTCCAGGAAATCAAAAGTCAGTAAAAGCATTGAAGTCGAGGTGGAAAAGGAACCCGCCTCAGAAGAGGGATTTGTTTTAGAAACCTCTGAAGAACCTGCAGAGGAACCGTTCGGGAGTTTCGATGAGGATTCACCCCTGGGAGATATGGAAGATCTGGCCATGGAACTCACGGGACCCGGTGGAGAGAGTTATGAAGTAGGACATGTGGAAGAATCCGATCAGGAAAATTTAATGGAAGACCTGGCTCCCGTAGTCGAACCTGTGAGTGACCGGGAGCATTATCAGTGTGCTGTAAATGGCCGGTATACTGGATTAATGGAAAATGCGAGTGAGTTGACTTTCGATCAGATTCCAGGAAAAATTCAGGAATTAAGGCGACGTTACGATCTGTTGACGGTTCCATTACTGGAGGATGATCCGGAGGGTTACCGCTACCGGGCAATCTGCATGGCTCTGGATGAGATGGAAGCACTTTTCAGTAAGGAAAAGAGTTTTCAGCGGTATCTTAAACTCATAAGCGAGAATGATCCTGATAGAAAGACAAAACTGGCTGAAACGCAGATGGATCGTGGTCTTATGTATCTTGGTGATGGTAATATCACACGCGGTATCGCTGAACTCAAACTCAGTATCACCCTGAATTCTGATGATGCGGATTCCTATCAGCAGCTTCTTCAGGCAATGCTGGATATGGATAATTATCAGGCGATGTTCCATGAGTTTGCCAAGGTGGCTACTGATAAATTTCCGGATAATGTGGATTTCATTCTGATGTATGGACTCGCGCTGGAAAAAATGGGGCAGGTTGATGAAGCCATAGAGTTGGTAAAGCAGGTTCTAAAAGAAGATCCCGAAAACCTTGAAGCGATGCAATTTCTCCTGAAATATCCGGATCAGGAAAATTTATTCGGATTCCATATAGAATAATTCTAAAAAATCGGGCATTATTGTATCCGGGAGGAATTTCTTATGCGTATCGCTGTTGGTTCTGATCATGGCGGTTTTCAACTCAAATCAATTCTGATTGACCACCTTAAAAAGATGGGTCACATACCTGAGGACCTGGGATGTTTTTCCGGAGATTCAGTTGATTATCCCGATTTTGCTGTCGCTGTTGCTCAAGCTGTCGCTGCTGAAAAGGCGGATCTTGGTATAATGATTGATGGTGCCGGAGTGGGCAGCACCATGGCGGCCAACAAGGTTTCAGGGGTTCGAGCTGCATTATGCAACGATATCTATACCGCCGGTAACGCCCGGGAACACAATAATGCCAATATGCTTGTGATGGGTTCTATGGTTGTGGGCAGTGGTAAAGCCCTTCAGATTTCCGATAAATTCCTTATCACACAGTTTGCGGGTGGACGTCATCAACTGCGCGTGGACAAGATAAATGCGCTGGATAATCGCAGTATTCCGGGATCCCAGGGCGGTACTGGAGATCTGGCTGATATTGTCAGGCAGGTGGTTCAGAATTTAGCGAATGTTCCGGCCTCCCGTGTGCCCCAACCGGAAAACCGGTCCCTGAACAACCCGTCTGTGCATGATACACTCATTACAGAATCAATACTCAGGGACCTCGTCAGGAGCGGGCAGAGGGAAATTCACCTGGCATCAGGCACTGTGGTGACCCCACTGGCCCGGGATTATGCTCGAGATAACAAAATCCGATTTATCCGTTGAGAGTTTTTCAATGAAACCACCCAAAGTATCCATCGATATCGGCAAACAACATTCACTGAAATCCGGGGAATGTATTTTCAATGAAGGCGATACCGGGGCTGAAATGTATGTTGTGCAATCAGGCAGGGTGCGAATCTACCTGAAAACTCAAAAACAAATTATTACGCTGGCAACTTTGAAAAAAGGAGATTTTTTCGGGGAGATGGCGTTACTTGAGGAATTGCCTCGCTCGGCAAGTGCCGAAGCTGTCGGCGAGGTGGCACTCATTTCACTGAGTAAAAGTGATTTCAAGTTCCTTATCCAACAACATCCCGATATCGCAATGAAGGTTCTGGCAAAATTTTCAACACGCCTGAGAGATGCCGATCATCTCATTGAGCTATTTCTGCTGGGTGATACTATCGGACATGTAATTCATGCTCTAGTGAAAATCGCACGTCTGAAATTTGGGAAAAATCAAAAGCTGCCCAAAGAATGTCATCTGGAAATCGGGATCTCTCAACTTGCAGAGCAAATGGGTCTTGACGTCTCATCGGTTGATAAGGTGATGGTGGAGTTGGACCGGATGGGGCTGGCTGAAATCCAGGATGACCATATCGTTATCCGGAAGCACCGAAAACTCAGAACCTATTTGAAATACCTGGATTGGAAAAGCGGCGCATAAAAAAAAAGCAACCCGAAGGTTGCTTCTTCTATCTTTTAAACAGATTGATTCCAGAAAAATTAGACGACGGCTTCTTTGAGAGCTTTTCCGGGTTTAAATTTCGGAACGGCTGTCGCAGGAATGTCGATGGGAGCGCCGGTTTTCGGATTCCGGCCTTTTCTGGCGGGTCTTTCCGTCACGTAAAAGGTGCCGAAACCAACAAATGTTACTTTCTCACGGTTGGAAAGGGCATCTGTAATGCCATCGATAACAGCGTTCAATGCTTTCTCAGCAATCGCTTTGGAAATCCCAACTTCATCTGCAATGCTTACAACTAATTCTTTTTTTGTCACCTTCTGACCTCCTTGTAAGGTTCAATTGATACTTAGAGTGGTTAACAACACGTCTATTATGTCTTATAAAAAAGCCATGTCAAGAAAAAAACCTGTCAGGCCCCGTATTCACTTCACTAAGCGCGTTTTTTAACCTCTTGATCGAGTTTTTTTATCAGTTTATAGAAGGCATCCCAGTTTTCTGAATGAAACCGGATGCCTTTTTTGGTGGGACCTTCGTAATCTTCACTATTTAAGAACTCCCGGATGTCTATATAAAACTCTTTTCTAAACTCCGTAATGGAAGCCTTGATCTCAAGGCCGTCTTTCTTGGGTATTGCACCTACCTGAATTGTCTTGTTTGCCATGATGCCCGTCCTCTCAATGCGATATAATTTAGTTTTATGGTACCGGAAATGATCCATTTAGAACGGATGATAGATTCCCGGAACCGCGACGGAAGTTAGCATTCGATTTGTGGTATTGTCAAGACTGTTGCCATGAAATATAATCCCCTCAGTTTGAGAAGGGTGGAAAGACGTTATGGAGCCGAAAATAGATTGCAGATTTTATGTTGGTGATAAACCGTGCCGATTTAAACGTATATGTATGGAGTGTCCGGAGTATGCGGCAAAGGGGATATGTATACTGGTATTAAAGCTGGGTGCTATGGGGGACGCATTGCGGACAACACCGATCCTGTCCGCCCTCAAGGACCGGTATCCCGTATCCTGGATCACCTGGGTGACGGATTCCGCATCGTATCCCATTCTGAAAGACAATCCTCTTATAGACAGGTTGTTACGGATTGATATGGATAATTTATCACCATTGCTTGCAATGGAGTATGATCTGCTCCTGTCGTATGACAAGGATATCCTGACAACATCGTTGGCAATGCGTGTAAATGCTGTTCAGAAGCGAGGGTTTGGGTTATCCCGATGGGGAACATTGGATATACTGAATGAATCATCCCGGTATGCGTGGGCGCTTGGTCTGGATGATGACCTCAAATTCTATCAGAATACCAAAACCTATCAGGAAATGATTTTTGAAATGGGTGAACTGCCGTACCGGCGTTATCCTTACATTTATAATCTCCCGGAAAAAGACCATTTAGACGCCATCGATCGGGTGGACCGGAATCCTGCTCCGGGAAACGGTCCTCGAATCGGATTAAATACCGGATGCGGCAGTGTCTTTGCTACAAAAAAATGGGCGGATAAGCATTTTATATCCCTGGCCGGTCTGCTCAGGGAAAATCTGGATGCCCGGGTGTATTTACTCGGGGGGGAGAGTGAACGGGTTGGCAATGCCGGTATTGCGAAAGCACTCAATGGTCAAGCCGTCGATACGGGAGTAAATAATCTGGATGATTTTGCAGGGTTGCTGTCAGCCATGGATCTTGTGGTGACCGGGGACACAATGGCATTACATCTGGCTCTGGCGGTTAAAACAAAAACTCTGGGGCTTTTCGGTCCGACATGCCACCAGGAAATCGATTTTTATGGGCAGGGGAGAGCGATAGTTTCAAAAACAGATTGCACGCCCTGTTATCGTTCGAAATGTATACAGGATGAATCATGCATGGATGATATTCAACCCGGGGAGGTAATGGAAACCATCCAATCTCTACTGGAAAATCCTGGTACCGGGGAGGAAATCTTCACTTGAACCGGAAATACTTTCTTCAATTCATCACGGTAATTCAGGTTTTCCTGGATTATCTGACAGTTGTAGTATCGGTTCTTGCGGCTTACTTTGTTTACCACATGATCTTTGCAAAATGGCAGATTGGCGCAGGAATTCAGCCTTTCAAAATCTATCGTAATCTGGCATTTGGATCCGGGTTTCTGTTTCTGATCATATTTGAAAGGTTCGGTTTGTATTCACGTAAAGTCGGTGTGATGAATGTTGAGGAGTTAAAACGGATCCTTCAGTCAATCATTATCGGCAGCCTGATTCTCTTTTCACTCTCATTTCTGCTGAGACCCATATACATGGCACCCCCTCCGGAATTTCCACCCATTGGATTTGGTGCTGATGGCATGCTGTTTGAGTCAGGACCGCTCCTTTATTCCCGGCTGATCCTGCTGTATTCACTGGTAATTTTAATGATTCTGATTAATTTTCAACGGCAGATGATGAACAAACTGCTGCTCTATATGCATGTTACCGGTCCGGGGTTAAACCGGGTACTGATCTATGGTGCGGGGGATATTGGAAAGCAACTTCAGCGAAGGCTGTTTGAGAATCATCGGATCGGCTTGAAACCCATCGGGTTCATTGATGATGATCTGGAAAAAATCGGAACGGAAGTCATGGGTCTCATCGGACAGAGGGAGACGTCTGTGAAAGTTCTCGGGGATGGACTTCAACTCCCTGAACTGGTGAAAACCTGGGATATTCACGAAGTGATTATTGCCATACCCAATGCCAGTACTACCCGGATTTACGAAATCATCAACTCCTGTGTTCTGGCTCGAGTAAAATTCAGTTTTGTCCCGAATCTGTTTGACATCTTTATTCAACAGGTGCGGTTTGAGGAAATTGAGGGCATCCCCCTGCTCAGAATGAAAAACCGCCGCACAAGTTATATTTATCTGATGGTGAAGCGATTGTTTGATATTGTGCTGGCCTCTTTGGGCATCCTGGTCATGGTTCCATTCCTGCCTCTGATTATTCTTCTGATAAAACTGGATTCCAGGGGACCTATTTTATTTATGCAGAAACGCGTGGGTAAAGACGGAAAAATATTTACCATGATTAAATTTCGTTCCATGTACGTGGAGGCGGAGAAATACGGTTCCTCACCAACGGACGGTCATGATCCACGGATCACGCGTATTGGTCGGCTGTTTCGACGATTGAGTTTTGATGAGTACCCTCAATTTTTCAATGTGCTTAAAGGTGATATGAGTATTGTGGGACCCCGGCCGGAAATGCCGTTTGTGGTGGAAACCTATACACCGCTTCAAAAACAGCGCCTCAATGTCAGACCGGGTATTACGGGTCTCTGGCAGATCAGTTCAGCACGGGATCACGAGATTCACGAAAACCTGGATTACGATTTTTACTATGCGGAAAACCAATCATTTTTACTGGATCTTGTGGTCATTGCCAAGACCCTGGCTGCTGGAATAAAAGGCCGAGGGGTCTGATGTTAAGTTAATCTTTTGCCGGCATGGATCCGGATTGATTTTAAAACCGGAACACAGCTTGCATCCCGGCGGTATCGGATGTATTTTAACTTAGAGTATGAAAAATCTATGACGTATTTTGTGATTTGGGTTTGCAAAGATGGTTAAAGACAATATAAAAATCACCCAGATATTTAATATCGAGGAACCGGAGCTTCCTAAGAAACATCCGGTGATGGTGGTGATTGCCGGGCATATTCTCGATATCGGCCGTAACCTGTCAGTCGGTCGTAATTCCCTGGTGATCGGTCGTGATTCCAATGCGGATCTGCAGTTGAATGACGACCAGATTTCCCGTCGCCATTGTAAAATCAACAAGATCATCAAAAGAGATGATGTGTTTTTTGCAGAGATTGAAGATCTCAGTAGTACCAATGGCACTCTCCTGAATGGGAAATCCATTCGTAAAGGGTGGGTCAAAGTGGGTGAGACCGTTGGTCTGGGCGATGAAACTCTGCTGCTGTTCCGGATGGAAAATACTGAAAAAATTCTAGCACCTTCCTATCAGCTTCAGTTGATCTCCAAAGATCCTCTCACCAATATTTATAACCGTCGGGCTTTTGATCAGATCATTCAGATTGAACACGAAAAAGCCCGATCCAGCGAGACACCCTACTGTGTTCTCATGCTGGATCTGGATTATTTCAAGGAAATCAATGATACCCTGGGACATCCGGTGGGTGATATTACGCTTCGATCCATCGCATCCTCCCTCAGTCAGCAGATTCGTAACGTGGATATTCTGGCTCGTATCGGAGGGGATGAGTTTGCTTTGCTGCTTCCCAATCAGGCAGTGTTTGGCGGCGTACAACTTGCCGGCCGGCTCCAAACCGTGATTTCCTGCCTGGAACTGGAAGAACTTCAGGGGAAATTCAAATTGAGTTTATCAATTGGAATTGCTGTCGCCGATCCCGTCCCCCGGAAAGCGGAAATAGTGTTCAAGGCCGCAGATGATGCACTGTTGAAAGCAAAAAGAAAAGGAAGAAACCGTGCTGAGATCTGTCCGTTGGAGGACGAAGAGGATTAACTCAGTTTCAGCCGTTTAAATGCAATTCCACACATCTTAATCAGGAGCCAGCCGTGTTGCCAGCGATCAATCTTTATTTCACCATATGTCCGATCCTGATACCGGATGGGTAAATCCACGATTTTTAGATTCAGTCGTGAAGCGCCGAATAAAAGATCAAAATCTCCAAAGGGATCGAAATCACCAAAATAACTGCGATTTGCAGCGATCTTGTCATAATCAGACCGCCATAGGACTTTTGTGCCGCAAAGCGTGTCTTTTACAGGTTGTTCCAGGAGCCAGGTAAAGAGCACTGCAAAAATTTTATTGGCGATCATGTTGAGAAAACGCATGGCCCGCTTTTTCATGGGGTACACAAGCCGGCTTCCATTTATGAATTCACCTCTGCCGGATATGACTGCCCTGAAATACTTTGGCAGTTCTTCCGCCGGCATGGTGAGATCCGAATCCAGAATCATTAAAACATCGCCCTGACACACATCAAACCCCTGGCGGACGGCCTGTCCTTTTCCGATACCCGTTTGTTTTAACAGGACGGTGCGATGCCAGTTCTCCCCGTGAGTCCGGATACCGGCTTCAATTGCCTCAACGGTACCGTCATCGGAATTGCCATCAACAAAAATTAATTCCGTCCATTTCCCCATGTGAGGGGTTTGTTGGAATATCGCTTCAATATTTCCCCGCTCATTTCGAGTGGGTATTAATACAGAAACAGTATGCTCTTTCGCTGCCCCGGCAATGTCGGTGGAGGGTTCAGGTCGCGCAATGACGCAGCAGGTCAGACATAGCTGCTGAAAAATGGGCATTTTCACCAGAAAACGATTCACAAACGCACTGAGGAAGGGAATGCCGACAGGCAGAAGCACCCGGGAATGCCGGGTGACAGACTCGAACCCGGAAAGATAGAGAAGATTCTGAATATCCTGCCGGGAAAGCCAGTTTAAACTCTTGTATCGTGTCCGCAAACCCAGAAAACTGGCAATTTTCAAAGCCGGATACCAGATATTATTGTGAAAATTTAAAATGATACGGGTGGCGGGTTTACACACCGCCTGCAAACGCTGCAGGGTATTTTGCACGTCTTCCAGAAGAGGTGTCAGATCCGACAGAATGATATAATCGAATGCTTCCGTCCCCGACCAGTCGAAGGTTTCCACATCTCCCTGGATAAACCGTAATGCCGGATTGTCGCTGTGAATAGCAACAGCGGTTTCGATGGAGGCGGGATTGCTGTCGATACCCATTCCCTGGCTTGGATTGACACCCGCCAGCAATCGACCGGTGTGACATCCCAGTTCAAGAACTCGCATCCCTTCCGGAATGGCAAATCGATAGTAGCGTTCCAGTTCTTTGAAGTACGTCTTATGGAGGTGTCGGCTTTTTTCGAGTTTGGATTTATTTTTCATGATTCGTTGTTTCCAAATTGTCCCATGTTGTTAAGGTGGTACAAGAGCAGACCTGACACCGCTATGTTACATGGAAACAGAGTTAATATAAACGAATTATTAACTCTATGTCCGGCGGGATCAATTGCTGAAAAAATGATTGTGATTTTTTGAAAACAGCTCGCCATTTCAACTACGATCATGATAAGTAGAAGGTTTATGGAACCGGAAAGGAAGGGGAAGATATCCTATGAAAAATACGTTCATTGAAAAAATTGCATCCGGGGAAGCAGTGATTGGTGTTATTGGTCTGGGATACGTGGGTCTGCCGCTCCTCATCGAATTCTCAAAGGTGGGATTCCCCATATGCGGATTGGATATTGATCCCGGCAAGGTGGAAAAACTCCAAAAGGGAATCTCGTATATCAAACATCTGTCCCATGAGTCTGTTTCCAAAGCCTTTTGTGAAAATCAGAGATCCCAAACGACCACGGATTTCTCCGCTGTATCTCAATGCGATGCCATTATAATCTGTGTGCCCACACCTCTGACTCGGAACCGGGATCCCGATATGAGTTACATTGAGGCCACTGCTGAAAAAATGGCGCCATTTTTGCGGAAAGGACAGCTCGTCACGTTGGAATCAACAACTTATCCGGGCACGACGGAAGAAGTTCTGGTGCCGGCCCTCGAAAAGTTTTCCGGTTTAAAGGCCGGCGCTGATTTTTATGTGGCGTATTCACCGGAGCGAGAAGATCCTAATAACCCCAAATTCAGTACCGCGACGATTCCCAAGGTTATTGGCGGATGGGATACTGATTCACTGGATCTGGCGAAGATGCTTTACGATAGAATTATTTGTGAAACCATTCCTGTGTCCAACTGCCGGACAGCGGAAGCCACCAAGCTGATGGAAAATATATTCCGGTGTATCAATATTGCGCTGGTGAACGAATTGAAAATGGTATTTACGGAAATGAAAATTGACATATGGGAGGTGATTCGGGCGGCCAGCACAAAACCGTTCGGGTTTATGCCGTTTTATCCGGGACCCGGATTAGGCGGACACTGCATTCCCATTGATCCGTTCTACCTGACCTGGAAAGCCCGGGAATTCGGGCGGGCAACCAAGTTTATTGAACTGGCCGGGGAGATCAACACCTGGATGCCGGATTACGTGATTCACCAGGTGATGCTGGCACTGAATGAGCATGGAAAATCACTCAAAAATGCACAGGTGCTGCTGGTGGGACTGGCGTATAAACCCAATGTGGATGATGATCGCGAAAGCCCGACGTATGCATTGTGGAAACTCCTGGAAAAACATGGCGCCCAGGTCAGATATCATGATCCGTTGTGCCCTGAAATCAGGCCGTCACGGGAACATGCGGATCTCACGGGCATCCAAAGCCGTCCGTGGGAAACGCTTGCCGATGACACGTACGATATTGCCGTCATCTCAACCGCCCATGATTGCGTGGATCATGATGCATTGCTCAATGTCGCCCCCATTGTGCGGAATAGCCTGGTGGTCTGTTCGGATCTGCCCGGTGTTTATCGGGCGTAAGTTGCCGGATAAATGGGACTGCGTAAGGAATTCCGGGGAATATCCTGATGGATCAATTTAATTTTGCTCTGATCGGTGCCTCCGGTTTTATTGCACCCCGGCATATGAAAGCCGTCCGGGACACCGGTCATACCCTGGTGGCTGCCACTGATCCTTCTGATTCCGTCGGCATTATCGATTCATATTTCCCGGATGCCCGGTTTTTCACTGAAATCGAGCGGTTTGACCGGCATCTTGAGAAGATCCGGAGACGGTCCGAGTCTGAAAAGATACATTTTGTCAGTATCTGTTCCCCCAATTGTCTTCATGACGCCCATGTCCGTCTGGCCCTGCGGGTGGGCGCCAGTGCCATATGCGAAAAGCCACTTGTTGTGAATCCCTGGAACCTTGATGCTCTGGAAGAACTTGAATCAGAGAGTCCCGGAAACGTTTACACCTGTTTTCAACTCCGGTGTCATAACGCACTGAAGGCATTTCGGGAGAATTTACTATCGCAATCCCGGCGCCGGCGGGCAGACGTGGTACTGACATATATCACACGTCGAGGCGCCTGGTACCAGATCTCGTGGAAAGGCCAGGAAGAGAAATCCGGCGGTATCATCGCAAATATTGGTGTTCACTTCTTTGATCTCCTGATCTGGCTGTTCGGCGACGTTCACGAACACCGGATCCATCTTCGTGAAAAAAATAAAGCGGCGGGTGTTCTGGAAATGGAAAATGCCAGAGTCAGGTGGTTCCTTTCTGTTGATGGGGATGATCTTCCCGTCTCATATCGTGAGGCGAACAAATACACCCTGAGAACACTGACGATGAACGGTGAAAATATTGAGTTTTCATCAGGGTTCAACGATTTGCACACCCAGGTCTACCGGGACATTCTGGCCGGGAAAGGACTGGGAATAAAAGAAGCCAGAAAATCAATCCAAACCGTTTATAAACTCAGATATCTTGATCTGTCTGTTTCAGATCAGGATCACCATCCCATTTTGGAAGGCGGATTGGAAGTCGCTCATGGGTAAGGCTTTTTTCGTTCATGAGAGCGCGATCGTTGCAAAGAGTGCACAGGTGGGTTCCGGCACAAAGATATGGCATTTTTCTCATGTCATGGAGCGGGCGGTTATTGGACGGAACTGCATTTTTGGACAGAACTGTCATGTGGCGCCGGATGTGGTGATCGGTGATAACGTCAAAGTTCAGAACAATGTCTCAATTTATACCGGTACCATCATCGAAAACGATGTCTTTCTGGGTCCATCGTGTGTTTTGACAAACGTGAGTAATCCCCGGTCTCAGATAAACCGTCACTCCCTGTACGAAAAGACCCTGATTCGCCGGGGCGCCACTATCGGAGCGAATGCGACGGTGGTTTGCAGTGTGGAAATTGGTTGCTATGCATTTATCGCAGCCGGTGCGGTGGTGACAAAAAATATTCCGGATTACGCACTGATGATGGGTACACCGGCAAAACAGCATGGATGGATGAGCCGTCACGGTCATCGCCTGACAGTAGCGGATGGGACCGGCGTCATGGTCTGTCCGGAAAGCGGATTTCGGTATCGGGAAATTGAGCCGGGTAAACTCCGATGTCTGGACTGCAAAGAATCGGAACCGATCCCGGATGATCTCTCTGTCGGCCGGGACCGCTACGATTCTTTTAAAAGTGAACCATGAGCCGGGAATTATTTCAGAAGGGCGCATTATGATCAGGGATCACAAGATAGGCGTAATTGTACCGGCTTACGATGAGGAACTGCTGATCCTGGATACACTGAAAGGTATTCCGGACTATGTCGATCGTATTTTTGTCGTTAACGATGCCAGCCGGGATAATACCCTGACACTTGTGGAAACTCAGCAGAAGCAAGATTCACGGATCGAGATTATTGATCACCAACTCAACCGGGGTATCGGACAATCCCTTATTGATGGATATCTCGCCAGTCTTGCCAGTGATGTGGATATCACCGCGGTGATGGCCGGTGATAATCAGATGCATCCTGATGATCTGATCCGGTTCATGGACACGATAATTGATGGTGGTTACGATTATGTGAAAGGCAATCGACTCCTTCATGAAAATATCGATATTATGCCCCGATACCGGTTCTTCGGGAATTCCATCCTGACAATTCTCACGAAGTTTGCCACCGGGTTTTACGCGTTGATGGACCCCCAGAGCGGGTACACTGCCATAAAAAACTCTGTTCTGGCTCGAATCCCCATTAAGAAGATGACCCAGGGTTACGGTTACAATGCTGATATCCTGTGCATGCTTAATATTCAAAGGTTCCGGGTCTGTGATGTGGAAGTCAAACCGGTATATGGCCGGGAACAGAGTAAAATCAAGTTGCGGAATTACATACCCAAAACAAGCTGGCTTCTGGTGAAACTGTTTTTCAGAAGACTCTGGCGGCGGTATGTTATTTTGGATTTCCACCCTCTGATCCTTTTCTATCTTTTCGCATTTATTAATTTTACCTGTATTTTCACACCGCTTCTGGTGCGTTTTCTTTATCTGCTGGCAACAGAGGGTCAGACACCAAAAACAACCATGATCATCATGTCATTCAGTTTTCTCATGGCATTTCAATCCATGTTATTCGCCATCTGGATGGACATGGATTACAACCGGTAACAGGGCGATCCTCCGGCAATGAAACGTCACCGGAACCCCTTTTTGTCACCAGGGATAAATCCGTGAAACATCTCCGGTGCTGCTTTTTATCCGATACCCATCTGGGGCTGGATTCCCCCGCTAATCCGCGGATACATCGTCGCCGCAGGGGTGATGATTTCTATGGTAACTTTCTGGGTGTTCTGGAAACCGCCCGGCAGGAGAAAGTGGATTTTATTGTTCATGGCGGTGACCTTTTTTACCGGAGTCAAATAAAATCAAATCTGGTGTTGAAAGCCTTTGAGCCGCTGCTTGAAACGGCGGAATCCGGGATACCGGTTATTATTGTACCGGGTAATCATGAGCGGTCCCGGATTCCGTACCGGCTGCTGACAGGTCACCCCAATATCCATATCTTCGACACCCCGGCCACCTTTTTTTTGAATGTGCAGGGGGTACGGATTGCTCTGGCCGGGTTTCCGTTTGTTCCCGGTGATATCCGGTCCCGGTACCGTGACTTTGTACAGATGACGGGGTGGCGGAATCAGCCCTCGGATGTGCGGTTTCTGGTCATCCATCAGGCCGTGGACGGCGCTACTGTCGGTCCGGTAAATTTTATGTTCAGGTACCGGGAGGATGTGGTGGAGCCGGGTCAGACGCCGGATGAATTCCACGGCGTCCTCTGCGGTCATATTCACCGGCACCAGGTGATTACACGGGATCTAAGTGGCGCACGCCTGACGGTACCGGTGTATATGGCCGGGTCCATCGATCGCACGGCTTTCGCAGAGCGATTTGAAGACAAAGGTGTCATCTATTTTGACATTTGTGAAAGCGCTGTGGGAGAGTGGGAAGTAATCGCTGATTTCAGAAAAATCCGGACCCGGCCAATGATTGTTCATGACATGCACATTGATGATATCCCCGGTGGGCAGGTGGAGAAAATGCTGGTGGAGACGATCAAAAAATTTCCGGCGGATGCCATTCTCCGGTTGATCATCCATATATCTGATCCCGGGGATGTGCCGGCAACACTGACAGCCGCCCGGTTCAGGGAATTAGCTCCGGATACTATGAATGTTTCTGCTGTCTGGAAACATTCTTTGGAGACAAGGTCTTATGATGAATGATTGGTATTTTATCGTAAACCCGTGCGCCGCAGGCGGCAAATCACAGGGCATTTGGGAAGATTACAAAAGCAGGCTCGGATTGGCCGGCATCAACTTTGAGTTCAGCCGGACGGAACGTCCCTGTCATGCAGGATCCCTTACTGTGCAGGCCATCGAAAAGGGATACCGTAACTTTGTTGCTGTGGGTGGTGACGGTACACTCAACGAAATCCTCAACGGGTTATGCAGTCAGGAAACCGTTCCTGCTGACCAGATCTGTCTGACCCAGATTCCCGTGGGAACCGGGAACGACTGGCGAAAGACCCATGATCTGCCCGGTGATCCGGAAGATATGATTCAGTTACTGAAATCAGGAATAAAGGGAAAACAAGATATCGGTTGTGTCACGTACCGGGATGATTCCGGCGCCGAACAGATTCACTATTTCCTCAATATTGCGGGTCTCGGGTTCGACGCCGTGGTGGCAGCCGCCACAAATAAGGCCAAAGAAAAGGGCCGGAGCGGTAAATTGACCTATCTGTTGTGCCTGCTCAAGAGCCTGGTCGGGTACAAACTGATTCCCATGCGGTTGGAGGTGGATGGGGAGAAATTTTTCGCCGACGTCTTGAGCATGAGCGTTGCGATATGTCAGTACAACGGTGGCGGAATGAAACAGGCGCCGGATGCGATTCCCGATGACGGACTCTTCGATGTCACCGTGATCTCAGAATTCAACACCCTGGAAATTGTAAGGCACATCAACAAACTCTACGACGGCTCTTTTACTAAACTTCCCAAAGTGCACACATTCAGGGGAAAACATGTGAAAATTGACGCGGATCCTTATGCACTTCTGGAAGCGGACGGTGAATCACTGGGACGGACACCGTTTGAATTTCGTATTTTACCGGTGTCGCTGGGAATTTTGCACAAGCATACTCCATTAACCGTGCCACTAAATCCACTCTCAGAAACTGTCCTATAAGTCGAATAGGTCATATTTGACTTATAGGTCCAGCATTGAGGAGGAGTCCCCGGAAGTCGCTGCTAACACGACGATCCGCCTGATTTTATTGGGTTTTTGGAATGGCACGTTCCCGCATACTAAATCTGTGTGGGATTTGACTGCATCAACCGGGAACTGGGAACCCTGAACCCATCAGCTGAATCCATCAGGGAGCGGCGCTTCAAATGTCATGGGTTTTTCAGTCTGCGGATGGATCAGGGAAATCTTAGAGGCGTGGAGCATCAACCGGTTGGCTGTTGTCCGGTCGCCATACAGCCAGTCCCCGGCCAGAGGATAACCGATATGGGCGAGATGCACGCGGATCTGATGGGTGCGGCCGGTGAGAGGATTGACCTTTACCAGAGTCATCTTTTCCAGGGTTTTTTCAGTGGTATAATCGGTGACAGAGGGTTTCCCGCCGTGGCTCACCACCTTGAATTTACGGGGATCGTGCCGGTTCCGGGCAAGGTTGCCGTCTATCCGGCCCCGGGGTTCTTTCATCCGGCCCATGACCAGCGCATAATAGGTTTTCCGAACCTTTTTATCGCTGAACTGCCGGTTCAGAAGTTTCGTTACACTGGGCATTTTACTCAGGATCATCACACCGGAGGTCCCGGCATCCAACCGGTGAACCGTCTGGATATATTGTTTATGCTCATATCGCTTCGTCAGCAGACCCGGAAGCGTGTTCACTACATCATAACGTGTACTGTCCGCGGGCAACCCCGACGGTTTATCCACCACAATAAATCCTTTTTCCTCATGAATGATCCTGATATCACCGATATCAATCCGGGTTTCCATCTCGGCGGGAATATAGATGAGAACGGTATCACCCGGTGAAATAGTCCGGGAGTTCTTCCGCACCCGGGTATTATTGATATGGACGCTGCCCTGGTTGATCATCTCCCGGATCCGGCCCCGGGACAGGAATGTTAAATGGTTTACCAGGAATTTATCCAGTCGTAGTCCTCTATCGTCTTCAGTCGCAGTGATGTAATGTCGCTCCATGAATGCTCCTCTCCCGATATCTCAATTGCATTTTAAAGCAGGATTGACTGTTGCGCAACGGATGGCTATGAGTGAGACGGGGTTGAACTGAAAAAATAATCCGGACCATGCACGAATCACGGGACGTGTCATCTCTTTATTACTGAAGGGGAGCGGAAATTATGGGATTTAGAATAACGGGATATCGATTGAGGAACTTAGGGATGACAAAATTCTGGAATACTTCGGTACTGACGGTTTTTTTGATTTGCACGGTGATATCCTGTGTGTCCGGAAGCGAGTTTGAGATCACCCAGTGGACCAACGGGAATGGTGTGACTGACATCATCCCCGTGGATGGAGGGTTCTGGGCGGTGACTACCGGCGGATTGGTGCTTTGGGATACAGGCACGCATCAGTACAGAAAATATACCACCCTGGATGGCGTGAACGATAACTGGTGTCTGACCGGGACCCGTGATCTGACGGGAACTCTTTACTTCGGAACCCTGCTGGGCGGAATCTCAGTGCTGGATGGAACCTCCTGGGACACCATCACGGTTGATGACGGTTTGCCATACAATGAAATTTCCGGAAGTGCCGTGGATTATCGGAACCGGACCTGGTTCGCGTTCGGGGGTGCTTTCGGTCATGGGATCGGCATAAAAAATGGTGATGATTGGAAGTTCCTTTCAAAGTCGGACGGTCTGAATCACAATTACGTTACCGTTATTCTTCCGGATAACGGTGGTGCATGGATTGGAAGTAACCTTGGAATAAACCGGATTGATGACGATGCCGTGGCAGCCGGGTTTACATCAGCAGATGGCCTGGTACACGATAAAGTCAAAGATATTGCCAGAGGCGCCGGAGCAGATCTCTGGATAGCCACTGAGGGTGGTGTCAGCAGGTTCGATGGTGTTGAGTTTCAGAACTATACAACAAATCAGGGACTTCCCTCGGATGCCGTCCAGGCCATTGCAGTCGACAGTAACGGTCGTGTCTGGGCAGGGACGGATAACGGTCTGTGCTATTTTCAGGATGAGGCATGGGTGCCGGCCGCGTTTCATTCTGTGATCAATTCAGGCGATATCCGGAATCTGACAATTACCGGACCGGCTCAACTTTTATGCGGCGTTTACAACGATGGCGTCTACCTTATTCAAGGCAATCAGGTGCTGGATGAGTTTCGCACGCCGGATCAGCTTCCGGATAACCATGTCCGATGCATGACCCTGGATGGGGATACGATATGGTTTGGATGTGCCGGGGGCCAGGTGGGCACGATAACTGGTGAAACCTGGACGGTTTATACTCCACAGGATGGAATGACTCCGGGCTGGATCAGAGATATCGGAATCGACAGTCTCGGTAATAAATGGGTGGGAACCTTCGGGAACGGCGTGTTCCGGTTTGATGGAACACACTGGGTTCAGTTCAATACGGAAAACGGACTTTCCAATAATAATGTGATGAATATCTTCATTGATGAAGATGATTCCATCTGGGTCTCCACATTCGGCGGTGGGATTTCCCGGTATGATGGATCAAACTGGACGGTGATTGACGAATCTGACGGTTTAGCCAACAATCGTGTATATCGAATTGCAAAGGAAAAGACCGGGAAATACTGGATCTGTCAGGATGATGGTGTCACCCTGTATGACGGTGAAACCATGGAGAATTATTATGAATCTGACGGACTGGTGTTCCACCGTGTCTACGAAGTTGAGATTGATGAGAAAAACATCAAATGGTTTGGCGCCTGTAAAGGATTGTCCCGGTTCGACGGTCAGACATTTACGAATTATTATGAGGCCGACGGACTGGCGCATTACCGGGTCCGGGACATGATTTTTGACCGGTACGGCATGATGTGGCTGGCCACAGGGGGTGGTGTCAACTATTTCAATGGGAGCACTTTTGAGTCCCTTTTGCCTTCGGACGGGATTGCCGGATACGAGACCTACATGATTCTCCTGGATTCACAAAATCGGTTCTGGACATGTTCTGAGGGAGGCATTACCCGGATTGAAGTTAATAAAATGGATAATGCTGTTCCGGGAATTCTTGCGGGTGGATGGCGGTACCAATCTGCCGGATCATCGGGACAAATTACATGGCAGGCCGTACCCTCCGATGGAGACCACGATAATCTCACTGTTGAACTCACATATGCCGGAACACCTCTGGGGCTCCTGTTGAATGATGAGGGGATTGACGGAGACGTGAAAACCGGGGATGGGATATACACCCTGACCGTGCCTGTGGACGGGTCAGTGCCGTCCGGGCAGTACCGGATCGGGATGCAGGTGAGGGATGTCCGGGGAGGTTCCGGTATCTGGCCTGCGCTCACTGTCCGATAAGCTTTACCCTGATCAGGCTTGCCGTCCCTGTCAATTCAGGATATCCTTCTCAACCAGATTCAGGAGGGTATCAAGTGAAAAAATTTACAATCTCATTAATGACGCTGCTTTTTGTTATGTCCATACCTGTTGCCGGTCTCGCTCAGGACACCGGCCCGGGAGCTGATATGCTTTCTCCCATGGGGTATTGGAAAACCATCGATGACAAAACCGGTTTGGAAAAGTCCATTGTCAAAGTTTTCGAGGATAATGGTCAACTCAGAGGAAAGATTGAAACGCTGTTCAGACAGCCCGGAGAAGATCCGGATCCCGTCTGTGATGAGTGTGAGGGTTCCCGGAAGGATAAACCCATCCGGGGAATGGAGATTTTGTGGGATATGCGTCCGAAAGGAGATATCTGGGCAGGCGGCAGGATTCTGGATCCCAAAAACGGGAAAATCTATAAATGTAAATTGACGGTCATCGAAGGTGGGAAAAAACTTGATGTCCGTGGATACATCGGGTTTTCTCTTCTGGGTCGAACCCAGACCTGGATACGTGTGAACAAAGAGGTGATTGATTGAGGGAAAAACTCGTTATTGTTGGTGGGAACGCAGCCGGAATGAGTGCGGCTTCCCAGGCAAGACGTGTAGACCCCTCTGCAGAAATCACCGTGTTTGAGCAGGGACGATTTATCTCTTACAGTTCCTGCGCACTGCCGTTCCTGATTTCCCGTGAAGTGGGAGATTCGGAAGCTCTGGTCGTCCATACCCCTGATTGGTTCCGGGAGAAACGGAATATCGCCGTATCACTCAGGCATCAGGTCACAGATATTTTTCCTGCCCGGCATAGCATTCAGGTCAGGGATCTGGATACCGGTAAGCTCCTGACCTGTCCGTATACCCGTTTAATCATTGCTGCCGGTGCACGTCCGGTCATTCCGTTTCCCGTTGCCCCGGATGTCAAAAATGTGTTTACCCTGCGATCCATCCCGGACGGTACTGCCATTGGAGATATTTTGGATTCCCGGCAGCCGTCCAAATGTGTGATTATCGGTGCCGGTGCGCTGGGTGTTGAATTAGCGGAAACTTTCGTGAAAAGAGGTATCCATACCACCATTATCGAACGGGGTGACCGGATTTTAAATGAGTTTGAACCTGAAATTGCCGGGACAATGCTGGATATTCTGACTACACACGGCATCCAGGTATCATTGAATTCTGAGGTTGAAAAAATCATTGGTTCCGGCACTGGATCAGGTCAGGTCTGGTGTAGGGGAGATGACTCCCGGGAATTTGATATTTGCGTGGTGACGGCGGGTGTTCGCCCGGAAAATCAATTGGCTGCCCGGGCCGGTCTGGATCTGAACCGGTACGGTGCTGTGGCAGTAAATGACAGACTCGAAACATCGGTGCGTCACATTTATGCCGCAGGTGATTGTGCCGCGACATGGAATCTGGTGCTCAGACAATCGGAATACTGCCCGTTGGGAACAACCGCCAATCAACAGGGGCATGTGGCCGGTGAAAATGCTGCCGGCGGTTCAAAACAGTATCGCGGCAGTGCTGAAACACAAGTACTCCGGGTGTTTGGTCATGATCTTGCCCGGTCGGGTCTGACGGAAACCAGGGCACTCAGGAACGGACTGGCGCCGATCACCACGGTGATTACCTCCCGGGATGTTCCCCGGTATTTCCGTGATTCCAAACCAGTGACCCTCAAAATGTGTGCGGAAAAACTGACGGGTCGACTTCTGGGGGTGTCCCTTATCGGACCCGA
>SWBY01010182.1_pt1 | contig 41662 bp, 53 predicted proteins | sample 4693071 | NCBI WGS metagenome assembly SWBY01 (sample SAMN10267273, study PRJNA491770) | bioreactor metagenome | isolation source: DHS bioreactor inoculated with marine methane seep sediment | place: Japan: Omine Ridge, Nankai Trough | collected 2006-05-06 | reverse complement strand
TCACCAGTCTCTTCATCGATAGTAACTTTTAGGGTATTATCCTCCTTTGCCACTTGTCGCAGCACCTCAACCAGCTTAGGCAGGTCCTTCATGTGCTTGGCTTCCACAGCCACTGTAACCACAGGTTCACTGGCATGCTGGATGGCCTCAAAAGGTATCATGTCATCCATGGATGATACCGTAGCACCAACATACGCATCCTTCAGGCCGGTGACTGCCGCAATATTACCGGCAGGGATCTGTTCCACTTCCAGCCTTTCCGGGCCCATGAAAATTCCCACCTGCTGCATCCTGTTCGTCTTTACAGAGCCTGATACGTTCAATTCCATGCCTCTTTTCAGTGTACCGCTGAACAACCTGCCAGTGGCCACTTCGCCTGCATGGGGGTCCAATGAGATATTTGTGACCATTAATGCCACATCACCGTCACGGTTGGCATTCAGCATATCCTTACCTTCCGTGGATTCCTTATCGCCATGCCATATCACATTCACCCTGTCCTTCTGGGCAGTAAGGGGATTAGGCAGGAACCGGATGATCATATCATTTAAAACCTCATGGAGCGGGCATTTATCTGCCAGTTCATTTTGTTTCTCTTCCTTGCAGTAATTGTAAACATCATTGAACCCGATACCTGATTTCTTCATGAACGGTACGCTTATGGCCCAGTTATACAGGGCAGAACCAAAGGCTACAGTGCCTCCGGCAGCATCCACACGCCATCCCGCCTTGTATTTCTCTTCATTCATGCCCTTAATGAGCTTATTCACATGATCGATGACCTTACCCAGCCTGACCTGCATTTCCTGGGAGTCTACTTGCAACTCATTGATCAGCCTGTCCACTTTGTTTATAAACAGTACCGGCCTCACATGTTCCTTCAAAGCCTGCCTGAGCACGGTCTCTGTCTGTGGCATGGTACCTTCCACCGCATCCACAACTACCACAGCACCATCTACGGCCCTCATGGCCCTGGTCACGTCACCGCCGAAATCCACATGGCCCGGCGTATCAATAAGATTGATCAGGTATTCGTCGCCCTCGAACTCATGTACCATTGAAACACAGGCAGAGTCAATAGTGATACCCCGCTCCTGCTCTTCCTCATCTGAATCTGTGAACAACTGCTTGCCTGCCAGTTCCTTTGAGATCATACCGGCACCGGCAAGGATATTATCTGTAAGAGTTGTCTTTCCATGATCGATATGTGCAACTATTCCGATATTCCTGACATTCTCAGGTTCATTCATGAGCACAGTCACGCGCTCAACCATCTTTTTCCTTCGTCCCATATCTGTTTCCTCAATAAATTCTAGTATCTGGTTATTAATTATCTGGTTATTAATTATCTGGTTTTTAAGTATCCGTATTAATAAAAAAAAGATTCCGTCCTTGAAAATAAAAAAAATGATTGCGGCAAAGCCGCAATATTATAGATTACCTTGCAGCCTTTGCCACACGTTCCTTTCCTTCCTTCTTGTTAATAGAATAGGACTTGACATCGTAGTTTGCGGCTGCTATTATCTCATTTGCCAGGGCTTCCTCGATAGGCCGCCTTTTCTTAAATGAAGACTTGTACGCTCCTGCAGCCACAAGCCGCAGTGCAGTATCTACCCTACGCTGGGGTGCACTGTCCACAGCCTTTGGTACAGCGATCCCGCCGTACTTCAACCTGACCGTTTCCTCCCTGGGTCCGGCATTAATGATAGCATTGACCAGTATCTGGATCGGATTTTCCTTGGTCTTTTTATTAATGATCTCAAAGGATTCCTTAACGATCCTGTAGGTGGTCATCTTCTTGCCTGTGTTGTTTTCAGACTGCATCATCTTGTTGATAAGTCTCTCAACAATATGCTGGTTGGACTTATTGAACTGCTGTCTGGCGTGTTTTCCTCCGGAATAAGTCAGCATAACAGGCTTTAAGTTGATATATCTCTCAACGCTAATGTCATCGACCTGAACTTCTGTAGTATCCCATTTATCGAAAATCTTGTTCATACACCTACCTCATTGGCTTCTCTTTGCGTCCGATTACCATCTCGTTGAGACTCATATCGTTCACTGCGGTTACCTTGAACCTTACACCGGGAATGTCACCCTTTGCACCGCCCATGCGGCCGCCGATACGTTCTACGGTCACTTCATCATGTTCATCTATGAAATTGATAGCACCATCACCAGGACAAAAAGCAGTGACCTGCCGTCCGTTCTTGATCAACTGTATCCTTACACATTTCCTGATGGCAGAGTTGGGCTGTTTTGCCTCTACACCAACTTTCTCAAGTACAATTCCCCTACCCTGTGGAGCGCCTCCAAGGGGATCTGCCTTTACATTAAGCTTCAGGGCGCGCCTGAGGTATTTCCTGTCGCTCCACCTGAAATTTTCCCGGTCATCTTTTAGTTTGCGGGCAGCATATTTTCCATTTCCCATATTATGATACTTCCTGTGAAATTAATTATCTGGATTTCTTGCAGGCTACTGGATTGTCACATCATCTATATCATGATGTCGTTTTGCAAGAACCTTCACTTTTTCAATGTTCTTTCCGTTTCGCCCTATGGCAAGACCCTTCTCTTTAGTTTTTACTTCTACATAAGCTATACGTTTGTCACCCTTATATCCGATCTTTACGTTATTGGCATTGGCAGGCTGGAGCAGGTTCTGTATAAAAATAACCGGGTCGTCGTTATACTCCACCACTTCAACATGGCGCCCGATGCTTTTTACAAGCTTGTTGACATGCTCACCGTTCTTGCCTATGGCCATGCCCATATCTCCTGTCTTAACAACAAATATCACCCTGTTGTTGTCATCATCCAGCAGACAATCCCTGGCAGTGGCTCCGGTCGTACTCTCGAACAATGCTATGTAACGAATTCCATCTGTGGAGAGTTTAACTTCGCTCAATTATACACCATTATCCTTTTATTACTGTTAATATTTTCGATTCCCCTGGGTCCTCTATAGCCATTGCCGCAACAGCGAACGGTTTGCGGCATACCGTACCCAGTTCAACACCAATACCTGGAAAGTCGATCACAGGTACTTTCCCTATAACCCTGTCCCGTACGTCGACGGGACAGTTTGACGCAAGCACTACAGCCTTGGCCTGGTAATTATCCACAACCTTCACTGTTTGCCTTGATCCGATCGACACCTTTCCGGTCTGGATCGCGATTCTCAGTATTTTATTAAAGTCTAAATCCATGAATATCATCCTTTATGATTTTTTCTATCTACTGGGTTTTATTATTTAAGTTCTTTTTGCTGCCATGAGTTCGACATGACCAGTTCCAAGTTTAATGGGCTGACCCACAATAACGTTCTCAGTCACACCTCTTAATTCGTCAATATCTCCCCTCATACCCGCATCCAGCAGGTGGTTCACTGTGACCTCGAAAGCTGCCCGTGCAAGTACACTGGCCTTCTCACCCGAAATACCGTGCCTGCCAATAGCCTTCACTTCCCCGTCAACAGTCATGATGTCAGCCACCAGCATGATATGCCGTACATCAACTTCCAGCCCCTGTTCACGAAGGGTATCAGTAGCTTCTTTTATGATACTGTTCCTGGCCGCTTCGACACCGAACACTTCATAGATCTCATTGATATTATTCGTGGTGGACCGGGTCATATCCACGCCATCCAGATCATCAATGTGTTTCAGTGACGATCCTTCAGTATACAGTACATATTCGTCAATGGTGTCCTCTTTCCTGATGACAACACGTTTGATATCACTTATTCCCTTGAGGGTCACGTTCTCCACGTTCTTACTTAGCTGGAGCAGCTCCCTGTACGACTCGTTCTCCGGATGTACCATAAGCACATTACCATCTATTTCAACAGTTGATCCCAATTCGTCCTCCAGTTTTTCTGCCACTTCCTCTGGTGTGATATTACGCTGGGTGATCACCTTCTCATTGAGCTCGATTGTCACCAGCATTTCAGTAATATCTGTAGACAAGCTGCCCAGGTGACTGATATGGGTGGCCTCGATATTCCATGCCAGTTTACGGGCCATGTCCCTATCGTTTGCATAATCTTCTGTCAAGTAGACCGTCATCATGGGTGTAGAAGGGTTCTTCCTGGCATCCACGATCTCGATCAGCCTGGGCAGGCCTAGTGTAACGTTGATCTCGGCCACACCCGCATAGTGGAAAGTTCGCATCGTCATCTGAGTACCAGGCTCACCAATACTCTGGGCCGAGACCACACCGGCAGCCTCACATGCCTCAATACAGGCGTATTCATAACCTTCAACAACCCGCTTTATGATCTCTTCAAGCTGCTTTTTGGTCACTTTATTCTCTTCAAGCTCTTTATGAAGAGTATCAAGGATGTTCTTTGGCAGTTGCAGGTTCCTGGTCATCTCTTCAATGGTCTTCTGGCTCACTGCCATTATTCTACCTCCTTTGAAGTGACAGATTCTATTATCCACTTTATGGCCTGTGGCTTACTGAATTCACTTTTCATGGGGTCAATACCGTCCTCACCGTATTTGAACTGGACAACCATGCCCCTGGTATCCTTCACAGTCCCATCATACTGGACCTCCAGGTCCTGGAGCGCATTGACCAGCCTGCGCTGCAGGTAACCGCTCTGGGATGTCCTGACAGCCGTATCCACCAGGCCTTCCCTGCCACCGATGGCATGGAAGAAGTATTCGGTTGGCGAAAGGCCGCTCTTATAACTGTTCTTCACGAACCCGTGAGCTGCCGCACCCAGGTCACCCGTATGGAAATTGGAAAGTGTCCTGCCAGCATAACCCCTCCTGATACGCTCGCCCCTCACAGCCTGCTGGCCCACGCATCCCGCCATCTGGGTCAGGTTCAACATCGAACCCCTGGCACCTGACTTTGCCATGACCACAGCGGCATTTTCCAGGCCAAGGTATTTACCGGCAATATTACCGGTCGTATCCCTTGCCTTACCAAGCTCCTGCATGATCTTAAGTTCAAGTGTCTCGTCCACTGTCCTGCCTGGCAGAGGTTCAAGGTTTCCTTCATTATAAACTAAAATCAGGTTCATGACCCTATCCTCGGCTTCACCCAGCAATTCAGATATCTGGATACTGGCCTCGTTAGGTATATCCTCATCATTGATCCCGAAACTGAAACCATAATGCATAACACCCTTTATCCCGAGCATAGTGGCATCATTGATGAATTGTAATCCCCTGGCCGAACCATAATCCTTGATGATCTTGTCAACTATCAATCCCTTGAATGCGCCCACGGCTTTTTCTTCAATAGTACCGCTCAATAACTGTCCGTCCTTAATAAGCACATATGCATCCAGTTCACAATTTTCCTCTTTACAGGTATCACAATTCTCGCATATCCCGGCCTTGTATGCCATGTTCAATCCAGAGGGCAGAATATGACTGACTGCCTGTTTTCCAGTCCAGTATGGCTTGCCGTCCACTTCACCTGCCGGTTCAGATAACTCTTCTATCCTGGTTTTGCTGAGCATGTCCAGTATCTCACTCTTACTAAGTCTGCTATCTCCCCTGGTCAGCAAGTACATACCCGAGATGTGGTCATGGATGCCGCCAATGATAGGCCCGCCGAACCTGGGAGACAGGATATTTTCCCGTACATGTATAAGCATCATTGCCTCTGCCCTTGCCTCTTCGGTCTGGAGCACATGCATGTTCATCTCATCACCGTCAAAGTCAGCATTGTAGGGCGGGCATACAGCAGGATTCAACCTGAAAGTCTTGTGGGGCAGTACCTTGACCTCATGTGCCATGATGCTCATCCTGTGCAATGAAGGCTGCCTGTTAAATAACACAATATCCCCGTTCTTCAACTGCCTGTCAATCTTCCATCCAAGTTCAACAGTCTCTGCAAGTTCCTCGCAATTACTTTCAGTGACCTTGATCCTGCGCCTGTCACTACGCTCCATGTAGTTGGCACCGGGATGGTTTTCAGGCCCCCGCCTGATATATTCACGCACCTGTTCAATATTACGGGTAGTCACGTTGACAGGTATGGTCATTTCCATTGCAATGGATAGAGGGACACCCACTTCGCTGACGCTCAGGTTGGGGTCAGGTGAAATGACAGTCCTTGCACTGAAATTTACCCTCTTACCTGACAAACTGCCCCTGAACCTTCCTTCCTTACCCTTCAACCTCTGGGACAGGGTCTTTAAAGGCCTTCCCGAACGGTGCCTGGCAGGGGGTACGCCTGATACCGCATTATCCATGAACGTTGTCACATGGTACTGCAGCAGTTCCCACAGGTCCTCGATGATAAGCTGGGGCGCACCAGCTTCACGGTTCTCCTGGAACCTCTGGTTGATCCTGATAATATCCACCAGCTTATGGGTGAGGTCATCCTCGCTCCTCTGCCCACTCTCCAGCGTAATACTGGGGCGCATGGTCACTGGTGGTACCGGCAGCACGGTCAATATTACCCATTCGGGCCTGGCGTTATTAGGATCCATGCCAATGACTTCGATATCTTCGTTGGATATTTTCTCCAGTCTCACCCTGATATCAGAAGGCATTAGTTTATGATCATGATCACCCATCTTCTCGACATAGGTGGATGGTTTTTCCACTTTTATATCCAGCTGTTTGGCACCACAATACATGCAGGTCTTAGGCTTTCTTGCCTCTTTGAACACCTCGTTGGTGATATCCTCTATTGGCTGTCCTATCTTTCTCATTGTCCGGATCTGTTCAAGGTATTTCTTTTTCTGGTTAGAATCCAGAAGCAGTGCACTGCATTCCCTGCAAGTGCCCCTTAATACTTTACGTATCAATTTTGCAAAACCTACATGGATGACCGGTGCGATAAGTTCTACATGTCCGAAATGACCAGGACACTCCCCTGCCCTGCCTCCGCAGGTCTTGCAGCGAAGACCAGGGTCGATAACACCCATTCGGGGGTCCATCAAACCCATTTCTATTGGGAAACCGTCGTCATCATAAGTATCTGCAGTAATTACACGGGTTACACTCATCTTCCTGTACTCTTTTGGTGATATAAGCCCGAACCTGATTTCTTTTATACGCTTTGGAACTGTTTTAAACATTATTACCACCTCTATACTGCATCCTCCAGAATAAGCCTGGGAGCAACACCAAGGGACTTGATCTCATCCAGCAGTAACTTGAATGCATAGCTCATCTCAACAGTATGTATTCCAGTCTCTGCTCCGCAGTTGGGACAGAATACCATGTTCCTTCTCTTATCCTGGGTAGCTACCATACCACAATGGGAACAAACAAGTTGTTCCACCTTATCAGATTCATCCAGCAATCTTTCCTTCAGTGTGAGGGATGCACCGTGCCCGATAAGCACATCACGTTCCATCTCACCGAACCTGAGACCGCCTTCCCTGGCCCTGCCCTCTGTTGGCTGCCTGGTAAGCACCTGCACCGGACCCCTGCTCCTGGCATGGATCTTTGATGACACCATATGATAGAGCTTCTGGTAAAGGATCACGCCAATGAACACATCAGCTTCGATCTTCTTACCTGTTTTACCATCATAGAATACTTCTTTGCCTGTATGGGAATAACCTGCACGTTTAAGGGCAAGCCGCAGGTCCTCTTCGGATTCACATGAGAAAGGAGTAGCATTGATACGCCTGCCTTCAAGACTGCCCACCTTGCCTCCGATCATCTCCAGCACATGAGCTACAGTCATCCTCGAGGGGATGGCATGGGGATTGATCACAAGATCGGGCACCATCCCTGATTCTGTGAATGGCATATCCTCGAATGGCTGGATAAGTCCTAGCACACCTTTTTGTCCGTGCCTTGATGCGAACTTGTCGCCAAGTTCCGGGATTCTCTGGTCCCGTACCCTGACCTTTGCCAGCCGGGCCCCGTTCATGCTCTCGGTAAGAATAACTGCATCCACAATGCCGTTTTCATTTGAACGCATGGTAACGCTCGACTCTCTCCTCTGCTGCGGGCTAAGACCCAGTTCAGTGGGCTCTTCAAGGAACCTGGGTGGACTGGTCTTCCCGATAAGCACATCATTGTGATCTACAATGACCTCAGGATTGACGACACCATCCTCATCCAATTGGGAATACACTTCAGGTCCGCGTGCCCCCCTTACTTCCTGGTCAGGAATTTCGAACTTGTCCTCCTGGCCTCCGGGGTAGCGCCTCTCTTCGCCTCCGAGAGTCCTGAAGAAATGACTTCTTCCAAGACCCCGTTCTATACTACCCTTATTAACGACCAGGGCATCCTCAATATTATAACCTTCATAAGAAAGTACGGCAACAACAAAGTTCTGGCCTGCTGGTCTTTCATCGAACCCGATCACATCCGAGGTCTGGGTGTGCACTATTGCTTTCTGGGGGTAATGCATCAAATGTCCCCTGGTATCGGGTCTTAGCCTCAAGTTGGCTACCGGTACCCCGAGACATTGTTTTACCATACCTGCACCCATAGTGTTCCTGGGTGAGGCATTGTGCTCAGGGAACGGGATCATGCCAGTGCAGATACCAAGTATAAGGGACGGGTCGATCTCAAGATGGGTATGTTCAGGCGTAATATCGGCTTCATTCACGGCAACGAAACAGTTTTCTTCCTCCTCTGCATCAAGATATTCTATTAATCCCATCCTGACAAGGTCATCGAAGTCTGTCTCCCTGTTCTTTAGTAACTCTATATGTTCCTCTGTTAACAGGGATTTTCCGTTCTCAACAATAACAACCGGTCGTCTGGCCCTGCCGGCATCACTGTTTATAATTATTTCGTGAGTATTTGGGTAGTAGGTCACATTTACCTGTATGGGTATTGTACTTGCCCTGCGCATCTGCTTGACATTGCTGACCAGTTCTTCAGGATTGTCATGATAACCAAGCAGTTCCCCGTTTAAGAATACTCTTGTTTTATTCAAAAGATTCACGCCCCCTCGTTGTACTCAACTTCCTCTTCCATAGCTTCAAGCTCAGTGGCATAGGTGCCACGTTTTTCTTCCAGGTTCATTATATGCGGTGCTATATGTTCCACATTCAGGTTATACAGTGTCTGTTTCAATCCCTTTACATCAAACACATCTGTCGATACCTCCACCATCTGGGCAAAGTTCTTCACCAGCCCGCAGTTGGGTCCTTCAGGCGTTTCAGATGGACATATGCGGCCCCACTGGGTGGGATGAAGATCCCTTGCCTCGAAATGGGGCTGTGCCCTGGAAAGGGGAGATATCACCCTGCGAAGGTGTGATAGGGATGCCATGTAATCTATACGGTCCAGGAGCTGGGATACGCCTGCCCTGCCTCCGACCCAGTTGCCTGTAGCCAGCGGGTGGCCCAGTCTCTCTGTAAGTACATCAGCCCTGACCACAGTGATCACATTAAGGTCACGGTTACGCATATTTGCCCGCTCGAGCTGGTACTTAACATCCCTTGCCAGCCTGTTGAAAGATACCCTGAACAGGTCTTCCATCAGGTTCCCGCTAAGTTTGAGACGTTTATTGGAATAATGGTCCTTATCATCAGGACGTCTCCGTCCCAGTGCAAGTTCAAAGCAGGCCTCTGCCATCCGGCCCAGGTACTGGGCTTTCACGATCCTGTGCCCCGGGTCATTACCCAGGTGCGGCAGAAGGTACCTGTCGATCACATAATTTGCCCTTTTTACCTGGTATTCCCCAGTCTGGCCGGCGGCAACCCTGTTACCCACCTTTTCCACAGCCTCTTCACAGGTATGGGCCTCAGCTTCCTCCAGGTTCTCCATCATGAACTTCACTACCTCGGGGTCGTATGACACGGTATTTACGATATCCTCATCAGTCTCAATACCAAGGGCCCGCATTAATGTAACAAAGGCCAAACGTCCTGAAATGGAGGGGAAACTTACTTCGATGATGGCCTTGCGACCGCGTTCGACCACGGCCAGTGCCCTGTATCCCCTGCGTTCACTGAACACCTTGGCAACCTCGATCCTGTCGCCGTAACGTACCTCGAACTCCACCAATATCTTATTAGGAGCCAGGTCTTCCAGGGTCATCAGGACCCTTTCGGTTCCGTTCACAATGAAATAGCCGCCTGGGTCCAGCGGGTCCTCCCCCACCTCTATCATTTCATTATGGGTCATCTCAACCAGGTTGCAGCCCTTGCTCATCAGCATCATGGGGAGCTGACCTATAATAGCTTCCACAGGTTCCTGTTCAATATCCCCCTGGATGATGGTCATCTCAAGATGTATCGGGGCCGAGTATGTGATATCCCTTAATCTTGCATCATTTGGGTATAACATATCCTGGGCACCGTCAGCTTCTTTTACCAAAGGCTTGCCAACCCTGATCTCTCCAAGTTTCACATAAGTATCTTCTATATCAGTCTCTATGACCCCTTGTTCATTGATGACCTTCTGCATTCCGTAATCCAAAAAATCATTAAACGAATCTATATGGTGTCGGACTATTTTATCGCGGGTAAAGTATGCCCTGGATAATACTTCTCTATTTAACACAGCTTTGCACCTTCCTGGTTTAAGTAAAACGGGTTTTTTGACAGTTTGATGTTCATCTGTCTGATTATTCAATTACCAGTCTGTAGAATTCGGCCTCTCCGGCAGTCTGGCTGGTTCGTATAACCTTGACTATGTCACCGACCTGGCCCCCAATTTCCAGTATTACCGGATCTTTGACTTTTATTTTTGGCAATTGCTCTTTATCGATGACATATTTTTTTAAAACCTGGCTTGCCTCATTCTCTGAGAGCAATAAATGATGAGGCACCAGATTGTGATCTAATAAGCTGAAACTTTTCGAAACTTTCATTACTTTATTCATCCCCTTTAATATGTGAAAAACGGGCTCGGAGGGATTTGAACCCCCGACCATCTGGTATCTTCCAATGCATGGGTATTTTCCATACACCTTAAAAGCCAGGTGCTCTGCCTGTCTGAGCTACGAGCCCACCGATGAACAGCGGTAGCTGTGTCTAAGCCTCTAATTAAATTTTGGCACGGATTTTTTCTACCGAACAATTCTTCACCGATTTGGATATGGTACTTCAGGATGCTATGCAGGCGTACCGCTCTTTTAAGGAATGCATTGGACTTAAACCTTTCTTTTGTTTGACATATTATGTATATGACTTGTTAAACCCCGATTAACTTTGTAATGATAGTTGACTGTTGGATATTTAACTTTATCCTTTGTCACTTATATCCCCGCTCTTTACACTTGAATTTTCAGGTATGTTGCTTTCAGGCATGTTGCTTTCAGGTTCGGTGCTTCCAGCCAGCTTTTCTTTCTGGATTTGTTTCTTCTTCCTGTAATAGCTAAGAGGATGACCAATATTCCTGCATATTTCATCTTTATTGTAACAGTTGCCGTAAGTGATCATGGTCGTGCACGATGGTGGTTTGTAGGAAGTGCCTGTAGAGCCCGCAATATGATCTACCTGGTAGTGCGTCATCTCCTCATTGAAATCAGGTGAGACATTGAACATTTGTACTACCTGGTCCACAGACAGGCCGATGTTCAGCAAAAAGGATGTCAGGGCAAACCTGGCTGAATGTGCAAGGTTGACGCCGCCCTGGGCACTGGAAAGGAGATGTACGATACATGGAGGAAAATCCCCTGGCTCAACTTCGCCAAAACCCTCCTCATCAAACTCCTTCTTGATCTCTTCCAGGCAGGTCCTGATCTCTTTGATATCATCAGCCATAGCCTGGCAGAACATATCTGGCACATCCAGTGGCAGTGCTTTTATGATGCGGGCCCTGATGGCCTCCTGCAGCAGTCTGGCATACTGTTCCTTTGTGATGTTCACATATCCCGATTCCAGCCTGCGGTTCACCAGCTTCCATTTCAGTGCCCGCATTCCTGCAGCTCCCCTGATATAATCTGTAAAATGTATCTTAAAGCCTTTTTCGGCAATACTGGCATTGATGTTGAAATCCTGGCCGATCTCGGTCAGTATGTTATCATCTTCCTTTTCCAGCTTGGAATTTGCAAACTTTGCCTCTGCAAGAGCATACCGCCTGACCAGGAAAGCATCATCTATACATGAGACAAGTATCCTGGCAATGGGATATGATAACAGTTCAATAAGTTCTGGTATGTTCAGTCCCAGATCTTCTTTTGTGATCTCTCCCTTAATGGCCTGGACTAACCTTGATTTAGCACGGCTTCTTGCTGTGTCATAACCACGGGAAACAAGGATTTCATCTATAGTGGAATCCATACCTGCAACATATTCTGCTGCCTTTGTTAAAAATGGATAATCAGATAGTCTTGCTTCATCCATTGCAAATATTAATCAGATTCTATCCTTGGTGCCAGAAGATAATTTACTTCGCCATTCCCGTCAGCGATCTGGAATTTGATCATTGTTGGGAAATCCTTGCCCAGTTCTATGGTGACCTCATTGGCCTTGCCTGCTGACTTCACCATATCTGAAAGGTAATCCAGTGAGAACAATGAACGGGCATCTCCTGGTTCAAGACCAATAAGCTGGTCCTTGGTTATATCAAGCCGCATCCGGTCCGAGTCACCTTCTGCTTCAAGATAGAATATTTCACCATCTACTCCCATGCACATATGGTCCGATACCTTCTCAGCGGCCTTGACGGCACGTTTCAGGTCATTGCCGGACAGCACAATAGTGGCAGGAAGATCAAGCTGGGGTACCTTTGGTTCCTTGCGAATAGAAGCAGGGTCAAGCAACGATATCTTGTAGGTCAGGCCGCTCATACAGATCACAAGTTTGTGGGATTCTTCATCCAGCTCTATTTCCACGATCTCGGCCTTTTCAGCCATGCCAAGGATATCGGTCAACCTTTTCAAGTCCACACCCAGTTCGCCTTCGGTAGCCGTGAACTCCTCAAAGGCAGCGGATTTCAGGTTAAGGGTGATCATTGCCACATTGGCCGGGTCCACTGCCTTTACAGACATCCCGTCAGGAGCCAGGTTGATCTTGGCCTCATCAACAATACTTGAAACTGCTTCAATGGTTTCTTTGAGTTTATCAGATTCTATAACTGCCTTGAACATTTACTGCCTCCATCTTATGAGGGGAATATATGATAGCGATATTTCATGAGCATATGCGATTATGAGTTATAAGAATTTCTAAATTATTTAAGTCAATTGAGAATTTTGCTTAACCTTGTTTTGTTATCTCTTTGCATATAGAGATAATCCAATCAGCTCCATTATTCAGCACTTCTGATAGAGATTGCTCACATCATCAAGCTCACGGGCCTGAAATAACATCATATGAATTTGTAGCCCAGGGTTAGTTCAACTGGACATCAACAAAACTCCAGCCATTTTCCAGAATACCATTATTACTAATCCACCCCATAACCAACCCGAGAACACTTGACAACCACCACCAAAAAACCACAACTTATCGACGGACCAGTCGCAAAAACCCTTCTCAACCTGACCATACCCATGATAATCGGGATGGTCGGCATTGTAGCATTCAACCTCATAGACACCTTTTTTGTCGGTCAATTGGGCACACAGGAACTGGCAGCACTAAGTTTCACCTTTCCAATTATAATGGTAATCGGCAGCCTGGCAATGGGAATAGGAACCGGAGCCTCAGCCGTCATCTCACAAGCCATTGGCAGGGGCGACCACAACAAAGTACAGCGGCTCACAACAGACAGCCTTATCCTATCGTTCCTTCTGGTCGCATTCTTTGTAGCCTTCGGGATGCTGACCATCGAGCCCCTGTTCAGGCTCCTCGGTGCAGAGCCCGAGATAATACCCCTGATAAGAGAATACATGGTCATCTGGTATCCCGGTGTGCTCTTCCTCATAATCCCCATGGTAGGGAATAACGCCATACGAGCAACAGGCGATACCAAAACCCCCAGCGCCATAATGCTCGTGGCTGTGGTTGTAAATATCATACTCGACCCCCTGTTGATATTCGGGCTTGGACCATTCCCCATGCTAGGACTCAAAGGGGCAGCCATTGCTACTGTTGTTTCAAGAGCCATTACGCTGGTCGTCGCCCTGTGGGTGCTCTATTATCGTGACAGGATGATGACATTTGAACTGCCTGCCCCAAAAGAACTAATCGATTCATGGAAGAGCATCCTGTACATCGGACTGCCCGTTGCCGGGACCAGACTGCTCACTCCCGTTGCCATGGGTGTTATCTACGCACTGGTGGCATCCTACGGCCATGAAGCAGTGGCGGCCTTTGGTGTGGGTATCCGCATTGAATTCTTTGCCATGGCCGTGGTCCTTGCCCTTTCAGCGGTCATCGGGCCGTTTGTGGGCCAGAACTGGGGGGCCCGTCGGTTCGATCGGGTGAACCAGGGTGTCAAATACAGTAATGTTTTTTCACTGGCCTGGGGTGTGGCAATGTTCACCATGCTTGCATTAGCAGCCCGGCCAATTGCCTCATTGTTCAATGACGACCCACAGGTCATATCAATAATTATGCTCTATCTGTGGATCGTCCCTATAGGATATGCGTTATTTGGTGTTTTCCTAATATCGACCATGATCTTGAATGTGTTGAATAAACCGATTCCTGCTGCAGTCCTCATGGTGATACAGATGTTCGGCCTGTATATCCCACTGGCTTATGTGGGGTCATACCTGTTCGGTCTGACAGGTATATTTGCTGCAATAGTGCTGGCATATTCATTAAGTGGAATTGCATCTTATTTCGTGCTTAAAAGAATGCTTGCAATCGGGGACTGAACATCAAAGAGACCAACAGCCATCTTTATACTGTTTCAATGTAAATTATATCTCATGCCCCACAGGCCCATTGAAAGTGTACTATTCGACACGTCGTTTTTGTTGAACGACTCGCCTGACGTGGATAAAATTATCAAGATACTGCAAAGGGACCGGGTGTCATGTTATATTTCCCGCACAATTCAGAGTGAAATGGATGACTTGTATTATGTGGGCAGGATATCCAAACAAAAATACACCAAGGGTCTTGCCAGGTGTAAAAAAGCAAGGGCCAGTCTTCTGGACAGCGAGCGTAACTTTCTGCAAGGTAGCATGACCCGGGAGTGCACGGTGTCCATGACACAGGAACACGGCACATCACCCGGGGATGTGCACAATGATTGCAGTATACTCACTTCCAGTCTCTATAATTATATAGACCTGATATTATCAGAGGATTTCCATTTCACATCAAAGCATACTGACAAGGTAGTCGATTCAGTAATTGATATGACCTGTGAAAGGTTCGATAAATTATGTGGTGGTGATGTCATACTGTTGAATAAAGACGGTTTTTTAGCTGCCTACCAAAACGGACAGGTCGATCTTGATGTGGTGGAAGCCATGAAGCAGGATGTGAGGAAGAACTCGAAGGTGTTGAAACCGGGCAATAAATAATCTGCATTCATTTGGAAACTCAATATATCGATACCACAATAACACGACCATACCGCAGGATATGAAATAATAAGCGATTGCCAGTAAGAACATATTTTATTAAAGGAGTTACAAATAGCATAAATGAGGTGAAATGATGAAAAGTATAAACTATACTGCAAAAGTTTTGCTTGATGGCCATATATCGCTACCTTACAAGATTAAAGAAGCGATGGGTCTTGCAGTTGATAGTGTGGTGAAGATCACATTAGAAAGAGATGTGCAAAAAGAGAATGCAATGGAAGCATTTGGTGTCTGGTCCGAAAGAAACGAGATTAAAGGCGGAATAGAATATGTTGATGACATAAGGAGCGGATGGGATAAAAGAACGAAGAGGATCGATAATGTATAGAACCCGGTTCCTTGTTGACACGGATATCATTATCAATTATCTGAAGGGTAGGGGAAATGCCAGGGATTTTCTTTTGAGGATTATTGATGAGAGTGCATTAGGGTTCTTTTCGGTCATAACTGAAGCTGAACTGTTATCCGGTTCAAGAAATGCTGACGATGAATGTGCTATTTATTCAATACTGGATTGTATGGAAGCGATTGAGGTTGAAAGGAATCTTTGAGTTCGTGTGAGTCAGTATCAGTTCGTTGCTAATTTGGATTTTAAGATTGAGTTTTTTATATTTTTAAAGCCAGGGAGTCAATCCTCGCTCTTTTCATATACCCCTCCCCTTTCTACTCTCCGAACCCAGGCTACTCGAAACCTGAAAGCTGGCTGCTTGTCAGGTGTACAGAGGGTGGATTTGAGGATAAGGAAAAGACGTCTCTGTGGCAAAAAGTTACAAAAAACAGATACCGGTTAGTAGAAATATTGACATCGAAATGCGTATATAATTTCCCATACGTTTGAAAAATGAACAAAATCAATTTGTGTAACAAAATTGGAGAAGGATTATCTCTTGTGGTTAAAAAAGATTATTTGGATAGATTAATTTGCAATAAAAATTCGAGAGAAGCATACCCTCACTGTTGATGAGGTAGAAGAAGCTTTGCTTTCTGGTGCTATTTTCCGACGTGCAAGTCGGGGTAAAGTTAAAGGGGAAAATGTTTATGTTGCATATGGATGTACCAATGCCGGACGTTATCTTTTTATAGTATTTATCTACAAACAATCTATGGAAGGTCTTATTATTTCAGCAAGAGATATGACACTTAAGGAACAAAGGTACTATAATGCTAAAAAAAGATAAGAAAATTCCTGACGAATTCAAAACATACGAAGAAGCAGCTGAGTTCTGGGAAAGTCACGATAGTACTGAATATCTTGATATACTGGAAGAAGTTGAAATAAAAGTGGATATTCAAAAGAGACACTATTTAATTGAACTTGATGAAAATAGTGCAAGATTATTGCAGGATGATGCAAGCAAAAAAGGCATTTCTGCCAGTCATCTTGCCAGCAAATTAGTTAAAAAAGAGCTTGTTAGTGCGGAGTAGAGGATTTCATTGATGTGGGGTTTGTGATAAGGGGATTCTTTGAGAAATATATCCGCCTGCCGTATACTCTTTCTGGCCAAATCGATGCTCGGACCGCGCTTTTGCAATAGCCCCTTATTGAAACATCTTTCAACTTCAGCCAAACACATCACCATTTACAGCTATTGAACTCAATTTCAACCGGTAAAAAAATTCAGGGTCATTATCCATTATATCCTTTATCTTCGAGTCATTTAAAACAAATAGTTTTACTTCCATCCCAAAGTCCTTCTCAATCTCCCTGGTGATTTCCCTTAGTTCAATATTTGAAACTTTTTCCTGCTTATAGCACCATAGATCAATGTCGCTATGTTTAGTATCCTCTCCTGATGCAAAACTACCGTAAACCCCCACCTTTCCTGATTTCATTAGCCTTTTAAAGTTTTTATTCCCGGATAGGTCTGAAATATTTATCAAAGAAACCATTTTTTTAAGTATAGGATTATCCCGGACCAGATAGATTGTTTTCCTGTTTTTGACTTTCTTTACCTCGACAAACCCCAATCTTTTAAATAACTTGATCGAATTGTGGACCGAAAAAGGCGATATAGCAAGTCTTTCTGCAATCTCCCTGATGTATAACCCCTCTTCCTTCTTCAAAAGTCTGAGAATTTTAAGATTTGATTTCGTGAATATATGGCTCAAATCGTACATATAAATTGTACATATCGTTATATATTTAAAAACGTTTTGTTATAAAAAATATAACAACAACCAGAGAATAATAAAGCACCGAGGGGAACCAAGCCCCACAAGCTTTCCAGGTTGGATAGCCTCTATATGTGGAAAGTGAGTTATTTTATTATCTCTCTGCATATAGAGGATTCAATCAGCTCCATTATTCAGCACTTCTAATAGAGACTGCTCACATCATCAAGCTCATTGGGCCTGAAATAACATCGTATAAATTTGTAGCCCAGGGTTCGTTCAACTGGATATCAACAAAACCGTGAATCCTGAAAGTCACTTTCACGGTAAAATTGAGGGTTCATCTATCCAGCACTTCGAACAAACCCTTAAAATGCGAGTCGAAAGTGATGATCTTCCCTATATTCTCCTGCTGCATTACTGCCATGGTGGTTGCATCAGTGAAACTGATCCCTTTATCAAAGAGCCTGAAAAACAATTCCCTTGCCTGCTCCATGATGATCCCATCAATGTTAATCATCTCAATGCGCGGGGAGCGCATCACATCAGAAATATCCTCTGCCACACCCTTATTTCCCGTACGCACCATTGCAAGTGTCAGGGCTTCGTCATAGATATAATCTGTAGTAAAGATAGAACCGAACTCCCCCTTCAGGGCACGGCGTACAAGTTCGTCCGCTGCACTGTGGCAGACATCCTTTTTATTCCTGTAAGCCATGAAGGCTCCGGTATCAATAAATACAGCCATTTCCCCGGCCCTCAATTATACAGGTATTCATCCACCTTGGAAGCGTCGGTCTCTTCACCCCAGTCTATGGCCCCGCTCCATGCCGGATCATCCTTCAGCGCAGGCAGTTTTTTTAAAAGCTCTTTTTCATGCAGCAGGGCATAATCCGATATCTTATCAAGCAAGTTTTGAAAGGATATCTTCCTGCCTGTGGTGATGGTGAATTTAGATTGCAGGACATCCAGTTTCTTTTTGGTGCTGTCTTTTACTTTTATGCTTGTGTACATCGACATCTCCAGTTTAAAAGTAGAATCTTCTGCTATATATTATTTCGCTCTTTACAATACCTGGCCTACCTATTGGTCATTTGGGAGTTTAGTAAAATAAAGCGCCGAGGGGGAGATTCGAACTCCTGAGGGGAACCAAGCCCAAAGAGAACGGAATGGTTAAGGGTTAAAGGTTAACGGGAATTATTTAGAACTTTAAGCCATTAATGGTTGTCAAAATCGTTATATTTGGTATTTAATTCCATAGAAACATATACTTCAAAAATTGTCTGGATAATTGGGTCATCAACTTCAATAACTCTTGCATTCATTTTTGAGACTTTTTCTTTCTGTTCAAAGAAGATATTTCTAAAATTTGAATCTGATTCAAGTGCTTTTCTGGTTTTATTAATGTCAATGTTTTTTCCTTTAGCGATTTCTTTTGCTAAAATGAACGCAAAAGTTGCACTATTATTTATTGAACTCTTACGACCATGTTCCTGAATTCTTGCCTTCATCCGATTAGAACGACCAACGTATATTGGTTCATTATTTTCATAAAATACATAAATTCCCTTATTTGGAATATCGTCCAAACTATTCCGCTGTCTTAAAGGAGAATCTACCAGTTGTTGCATCAAATCAGAAAACTGATTAATTATATCTTCAAATTTGGCGTTCATTTTTACCTCGTTTAATCTACTTGGTTTAAAAATATACTATGTAATTTAAGTTTTACTAATTAGTGATGGGAAAATGAATGGAATATTAACATTAAAGATATTGAAAGAGGTGACGAACCAGGGGGGGTGCGGTGAAGTTCAGCATCTTATTCGGACATTATTTAGATATGATTTTAAAAATACGATTTGGCATGCTTGACGTTTATGATTTTTATAATCTATACATGCATCATTTATTATATCCCCGGAATTTTCTATGGTCAATTGTTCATTCATTAGATTAAGAGAATCCATTGTTCCTTTTTTATTAACGGTCCTATTGAAAAATGGGTTCCCCGGAGATGGATGTGGAATCCAGGTAACAAATTTTGTTTTTTTATCCAATGTTTGTGATTCAAAGTCCACCCATGAAACATTGAGGAATTCAGATTCATAGACTTCTCTTAGCTTTTTATATTGTTTTTCACCTAATGCAATTAATATCCCAGGACTATTTGATGAAAAGAATTTGTCTTTAAATAATTGATAATTTTGAAAAATGAATATTTTTTCATATAAATTCACGAATTTTTTCATGTTAACAGAACTTGTATTATGTTTTTCTGTATCAGGAGATAATTCTGTGCCGCAGTGCATGCACCATTGTGAAAACATTACATTAGAATCGAGTGGATTTTCGAATAACTGACCTTCAGGATCAAGATTAAAAGACAACTTTGCATCACCTATGTTTGACCACTCTTCAATTAGATCCAAATCGGATTTCAATGCTTCTGTTAAATTTAGATATTTGAACACGACTCCCAAATTTCCAAGCATTTTCCCGTTAAAACTTGATTTGATTAGGGTTGACCGTACTTGTTGTTCCGTGCTATTTAAATTGGTATTTTCCATTATGTAATCTAATGCAGGTTTAGAAGTAGCCATACCCATAATGACAAGTTTTGGATCATTTTTAGGAATGTTCCCTGCTGGAGCATACCATAAATGGATTTTTTCGTCTTGTCCTAATGGAATAGCTTTTGATTTATGGGGGCCTTTTTGAAAAACATCAGGATGATTATCAATATATGGTTTAATTTCATCAACCCATAATTTAGCATAATCTCGGTTCTCATATCCATTCTTAAAAAATGAATGAATGAGTTCTACTAATTGTGGTTGTACGATAATATTCTGCATTTAAAAAACCCGTTTTACTTTATAGGTACTTCTGGCAGGAACTTCTTGATATATTTCATCTTAATACAATCATTTGCAAAATCCCTCTTTTTCCCATTTTCATCCCGTAAAAAAAAGCGCCGAGGGGGAGATTCGAACTCCCGAGGGGAACCAAGCCCCACAAGCTTTCCAGGCTTGCGCCATACCGCTAGACTACCTCGGCATCAAGGTATCGTATTTTGCGTTCGACTGACAATTTTCAGTCAGCTTCATCTGGTTTTTCCGTCTTCGTTATCCAGCCCTTGGGATAAGTACCCTCAGGCATCAGCACCCGCTTGGTATCAGCCACCATACCAGTCTCTGCCTCAAGCACGGCATCCGTATCCATAAGGCTCCATGCCAGCGCAACCGCTTCGCCTTTTAAGCTCATGACCAGCACCATATCGCCCGTGTTCATACAAGTATCCACCTTCACCACACCAGGTGCAGCCAGGCTGGCACCGTGACAGATGGCGTCCACAGCACTGTCCCTTATGATAATCCTGGGCAGATGCACAAGACCAGCCTCCATAGGAAGAATCACCCTGCGCAGTTCGCTCTCGTCATCCGATTCCTGGTACATAACCATAGCATCCTTCAGGTCGAACAGCGTCATCATGCTGTCATCTTCCCTGAACGGCCCGCTGCGGGTTCTCCGCAACTCCTGCATATGCGCACCGGAACCAAGAGCTTCGCCCATATCATGGCACAGCTTCCTGATATAAGTGCCGGCCTCACAGCCCACGCGCATCAGCACACTGGTACCCTTGATCTCAAGGATATCCAGGTAATAGATATTGCGTATCCTTACCTCACGTTTCACAGCCGACTTTACCGGAGGTCTCTGGTAGATAGGTCCTGTGAACTCCTGTGCAATCTCCTTAACTACGGTCTTTTTTACAGTGGAGTGTAATTTCATTAAACATATATATTCCTTCCCCGCAGTCATCAGCGCCCCCACCGACTTGGTTGCATCGCCCATCATAATAGGCAAAAGACCAGTAACTTTAGGGTCCAGTGTCCCGCCGTGCCCTGCCCTGGGTAGATCCAGTATCTTCTTCACCCACGACACCACCTCATGACTGGTGGGTCCGGCCGGTTTGTCGAGGTTGATCACACCGTGAGTTATATGCACCCTTATAGGACGCTTGTTAGGAATAAATCCATAATCAGGGTCAGTGGTATCCTCCACTTTACATTTCAGTTCCCGATTGATATCAGCAGGCAGTTTATGCTCCATCTAACCCCTCCGCCCCTTTTCCTTCATAGATTCAATTGCTGTAATAGCAACATTTGCCGTAGCATCCGGGTCCCATACACTGGACTCTATCACCAGGTCATACAGGGTCAGGTCAGATATATCAATATCATAGTACTCCATGTACCGCTTTGCCTCACTCTTTTGGCGCACCATGGTCTCATGCATGGCCTGCTGAATAGAAATATTCTCCCTGCCTGCGATACGCCTTGCCCTGACCCCCACATCGGTCTTAAGCATTATCTTCAGGTCAGCATCAATCAGCCAGCCCGAAAGCCTGCCCTCGAACAGGAAATCCTCTTTGGTCTTTGAAAGCTCAACCTGCCGCCTGTCGATCTCCTTATCAATCGCAGGGTCAGCTTCGGCTATATGCCCGAACTCCTCAAGACCCACTCCCTTTTCCTTTGCCATGGCCCTGAAAACGTTACCTGAGGATACAAGTTCCAAGTTAAAATGTTCAGCGATCTTCATTGAAAGCGTACTCTTCCCGCTCCCTGGTGGACCGCTGACTGTAATTATCATGTTCAAACGCCGCCGATATTCAGGCTCTTCCTGATAATCTGGCTGATTGGCAGACTGCAAATGAAATACCAGTATATCCAGTACTGGATGGGACCCAGCGCAAACCCGGTCAGCATCTTTTCACCCCAGAATGGGAATATAAGGGTTGGGTCAGGGTGTTCGCCGATGTAAAGGTACGCCCACATGAACAGGGGCAGCGAGATAATGCTGATATAAGCCATGGGTTTGAACTGCTGCTTTGTCATATTCATCTGGTCATTCATCATGGCTGAGCGCTGTACTTCCAGTTTCTTCACTTTAGCCTGGTTATCAGCAAGCTGTGCCTCCCTGAACTCTTTCTGGAAATTCTTCATCTGGTCCTGCACCCGGCGCATCAGTTCCCAATCCATTGTATATTTCTGGATCAACGATGCATACAGGCCGGTAATAGCGGCCATTACGAACAGCATAATATGGAAGGGCAGGATATCGGGCAGCGGCCCGAGTAATAACTCTACTACCTCACCCACCTGCATCCTAAAAGTTTCACCAAGCAGGATGATCCCGAACATCATTCCGAAACCAAGGGCAAGTGCAGCCCTTTCCACAGTCTGCTTAAAGTCAGATTTTGGCATATCCTACTCCAATATCCTATCAATAACGACTGTGATCTCACCGAAGATATCCTCAATATCCCCGGTACCACTAACAGTATGCAACAGTCCTTTATCTGTATAATAATCAATAAGCGGTTGGGTCTGGTTGTAATAGGCGACCAGCCTGGTCTTCACTGAACTTTCGGTATCATCGTCACGCTGGTACAGTTCCCCACTGCATACATCGCATATCCCGTCCCTCTTTGGAGGATTGAACTTTATGTGGTAGCTGGCACCGCACTTACACATCCGCCTGCCTGCCAGCCTGGCCACCAGTTCCTCATCATGAACCTTGATATCGATCACTACATCCAGTCTCTTTCCCAACTGGCCGAAGATATTGTCCAGTGCCACTGTCTGGGGAATGGTCCGGGGATAGCCGTCCAGCAGGAATCCGTTATCGGTGTCAGGTTTAGATAACCTGTCCTTGATAATATCTATCAGTACAGTGTCAGGGACGAGTTCGCCCTTGTCCATGTATTCCTTCGCTTTTTTACCCAGTTCGGTATTGTTGCTCACATTTTCCCGTAATATATCGCCTGTGGATATATGGAGGATACCGTACTTCCCTGCCAGCATCTTGGCCTGGGTGCCCTTGCCCGCACCCGGCGCACCAAGTAATACCAGATTGACCATACTATGAAGTACCTCCGAGGAATTGTCTCATCATCGGATGCATCTCCATCATCTGTTCGGATGCCAGGTCCTCGTACAACCTGTATACAATACTCACAGCCAGCAACAGACCAGTCCCTCCTGCACCACCCAGCGTACCCATGAGACTGGCCAACAGTGTCAACAGTCCGATGAATGCACCTCCGATAATGGTAACTCTTGGAATATAACGGTTCATGACCCGCTCGATACTGTCAATGTTCCGCCTGAATCCCGGTATTTGCATACCTGAATTGTGTATCTTCTGGGCCGTATTTTTTGCATTCATACCTGTAGTCTCGATCCAGAACAGCGCAAAGATGATACCGCCAACGATCAACATGGTAGCATCCGCACCCACATGTAAAAATATCTGCCAGGTGGCCGGTACATCTACAGGTGCGAAACCTGCAGCGACATAATCGGTATTAAGGTTATCAAAATTCTGTTTCACCAGACTGGGTATCCAATCACTGGGACCATGGAGTGGCGATAAATAATACATCAGGCCGCTGGTAGCAGTACCACCCCTGAACTCACCCAGGAATGTGATACCCTTGTTGAATAACAGCATGCCCACCATCTGGATATTGGCCTGCAGTGCCCTGACCAGTATCATGGGAAGCACACTGGCATAAATAAGCTTGACAGGGAATCTGCCCCTGGCACCCCGCACCGCACTATGGGCCAGAGGTATCTCGATACGGGTGGATTCCACATATACCACTACAAGGAAGATCATGACCGTACTTATCAGTGCCAGGATACCGCCCTCAATGAAAACATTCTGGAAAACATTATCTGAGAACAAGTTGCCAAGTCCTACATCGGTGGTAAAATACAGCCATTTTGGTAAAAGGCCAACTGGTGCACTAAGAGGTCCTCCCGGGCGCGTTATACTGAACAGGCCCGTAACGATCGCCTGTGATACTCCTGCCACAATGAACAGTCCCACACCGGAACCTATACCCCATTTGGATACCACCTCATCCATGAACAATATCAGGGTTCCGCCAATGAATATCTGAATGAATATGATTAACATCACAAGGTCCAGCCCGGCTGCGGCCGAGATGTTAAAATCCGCAGCCAGTATGGCTGCCAGGCCGGCATCGGGCTTGATGTACCCGCCTAATATCTGGGGCAGTGCTGTCAATATGATCATCACAAACACCAGCAGTTTCTGGACTCCCTGGAAGATAGCCTGGTCCTGGGGGTTGCTCAGGTCCATCTTGATCACATCCGCTCCCACTAGCAACTGCAACACAATGGATGCAGTAACAATGGGGCCGATACCCAGTAGCAAGAGTGAGCCCGAGGCCCCTGCAAAGAATGCCCTGTATTGTTCGAACAGGTCTATGGATTCAGGAGACATGCCGAAAAGCGGAACATTGGACAGAGCGAAATACAGCAGTAGTATGCCCACTGTCCAGGTCAGTTTCTTCTTGAAATGGACATGCCCCTCCGGCCTTGATACAGCCGGAAGTTTTCGCAAGATTGGTTCGATGGTATCCTTGAGAGTCATTAAATGCACCCGATATTGATATTAAAAATATGGAATGGTAATACAACAATTTAATATTATTGTTTTATTTCCATGATTTCTTTTTGTGAATTCTTTCTTGAATTAATGATCAGATGTCTTCAACATCTGGTCCCCGGGTCTCTTCCGGTTCAATGTCTACTTCTTTAACCGGTGGGACATATTCTTCTATACTGCCGCCAGCTTCTTCGATCTTGGACATTGCCCTTGCACTGCATTCAGAGACTGTGATAGCCATGGGTTTGGTGATCCTGCCATTACCCAGTACTTTCACTATTGGGTATTCCAGTTCTGCCAGGTTGATATGATAAATATCGCCTTGTTTATGCGCCTCACCATACTGCACCAGTTGTTCTGCCAGTTCGTCCAGTTCACCCACATTCACAATGGGTTTATTTGAAAGGACCTTTTGTGGACGTTTGAACCCATGCTTGCCGTATGCCGTGCCATTCATGTAATTGCGCACGAAATGGTGTTTGCATCCGCCTGCGTTGCCCCGGCCTCCACGGCTTCCTCCACCGCGGCGGTTCTTATGTGTGCCGCCTCCGCACGTCCTGGAACCTCTGAATTTGGTTACGTTCTTTTTCATAAGTATTACCTCATCTTGTGGAGAAGCGCATTGATATCATCGCCGTGATAACCCAGTACTCCACCTTCAGGCACCGTTTTCTTGATACCTTTATGTCCCTTCCTGGGTGGGTGGAGCCTGAATACAGGCTTTAGCGGGACATCCTTGATAGATACTTCACCCGAGCAGATTGCCTGTGCCAGTGCATCGATACCGTCAAAGGAAGTATTCTCCTTAACGTACTCATCATCCAGTGCGCCATTTCCCTCAAGTTCGCCTCGCTTGCGTATAAGCTGGGATAAAGCTTCCGGGGAAATATTGCCCCATGCCACATAGTCCTTCACTTTCTGAATCATGCCCTTATTATGTGGATTCTCTTCAAGTACAACACAGTGATTGAGCCTGTTGAGCCTGAGCATCTTCAGGGTATCCCTGATCTCTGGCCTGGTATTGACCGTACTTCTTAGCCGCACTGCGGTATACATTACTTTGCCCCCACTGTACGGACTACTGCGGTCCTTTTCAATGCTTCATAAGTGGCCTTGGCAAAGTTCAGGGTGGTCCTGGTCTGCCCTTCTGTCCTGGTCCAGACGTCCTTGATACCTGCCATTTGCATAACAGTCTTTGCTGTTTTTCCGGCTGCCAGGCCCAGACCCCTGGGTGCGGGTTTCAATATGACCTTTACACTGCCCATCTTACCCACGACCTCAAAGGGCACGGTATGCTCTGTATCGCATCCGCATTCCCAGGAACCGCATCCTCGCCTGATACCTGAGATATTGGTCTTTGCAGAATCTATGGCCTTTCTTATGGCAGGTCCCACCTGGACATCCTTGCCCTGGCCAAGACCTATATAACCATCCTCATTGCCTACTACTACAACTGCCCTGAACTTGACACGCCTGCCCGAATCGGTCATCCTCTGGACCATATTTATATCCAGGACTTCTTCTTTAAGTTCGGGAAGCAGCGCATCCACCAACTGGGGTTCCTTTATAGGAAGTCCAGAGGACAGGGCCTCTTCCATTGACGTTACCTGGCCTTCTTTTACCAGATGTCCCAATCGTGTCTTTGGAACCCATTCCGTTTCATAATCGTATGCCATTGTTTAATCCTCCCCGAATTCATTCTTAATCTTTGCTAGAGCTTCCTCGAACTGGGCAGGTATATCCGTACCAGTGTATTCCATGATTTCTTCACCCTTTATCCTGGATTCCCCTGGGAATATCGCTGGGTCATGGGGCACTTCGAAACCCGAATCCACCACACCTTTTAATGCAGCATATACCCGGCATCCTCTGGATGAGACCTGTAATCCCATATCCAAAATGGCGTTCTCATAACCCGCTGCCTGGGCCTTATACCCAAAGAGCAGGCCTGTAAGGTACGCCGCAGGTGTATTACCTGTGCTACCTGTATAGCCGTATTTTCCAAGTTCGCTGGAATCTGCGTGAACCCAGGTATTGTCCCCCTCAGGCTTTGGTGTGGCCAGTTGGAGTTTCATGTGGTGCAGGCTCCTGCGTGCCACTATCCTGGGCTGTTTTGAAATCAATAGATGAAGACGCTGATGATAATCGGTCTTACCCTCTCTTCTGCGTCGGAAAGGTACTTTGTATCTTGGTCCTGTTGCCATTCTCAGTCCTCCTTGTGTTCAAGGGATTCGATATGCACTTCCATGTGTGCCACGTTCCTGTATACGCCGCCTTTGGCCTTGCGGTACATCCTGTTATATGTGGACTTATCCAGCGTACCATCGTCTTTCATTTCATGCAGCCTTCTTCTTAATGCGCGTATTTTCTTTATCCACTGCCTTTTCTTTGGATTGCGTGCACCTTTGGCTCCTTTTCTTGAACCGTGACCCTTGCGGTGTCCGTATGCCCGCTTAATATCCAGTTTCCGGGCTCTGCCCCTGGATACACCCTTCACAGGTTTGGCTTTAATTACGCCATCTGATATGAGTTCCCTGATATCCTGGCGTGTGATCGCATTTGCAATATCACCGGCAGCTTCCGGGTCCATCCATACTCTGTGGACACCTATATCCAGTACATGGGCTGCGATGTTTCGCTGGTTACGTAGATCAGACATTTCACTGCACCCCCTCTTCTACTGGAACCATTTCTGTTGGAGGGTTCAGTATCTTCAGTCCCAGGCTCCTGGCCTTTTTAACAATGTCCATGCGCTTGCGCTGTCCCACTGTCCTAGCAATGCGAACTGCCTGGGTACTGGGGTCAAGTTCATCAAGATCCTGTACCCTGGACATCAGCACATCCTGGAAACCTGAGGGATGAAGCCCCTTAACTGCTACTGGACTTCCGTATCCAACCCTGGCCATCTCACCCTTGCCAAGGATATGGCGACGTTTCTTGTTATGCAGTCCTTTGGGCCGTCTCCACGTATTCTTAAGTCTCTTTTTCTTATGCAGATCAGTCTGGACAAAGTTGGGCTTTTTGGCTTTTTGCTTCTTCCTGACCTTCAACAGTCTCTGGGATTCGGGATCCAGTTCAAGTTCTGCTGTTGGGATGGCTTCGATTTCTTTCCTTTCTTCGTCTCCCTCTTCAGCTTCTTCTTCGAATTCCTTTTCAGCCTCAGCTTCAACTTCTACAGTCCCGACTACTTCTTGTGCAGAATCTTCAACTGCTTCACCGGCCTCGATATCTTCATATATCTGGGAAACCTCGTTCTTGATCCTCTCAGCTAGCTGGTCGGTTATACCCTTAACCCTGGACAACTCCTCAGTAGTGGCATCGTTCAAGTCCCCGACCGAAGTATATCCTGCTTCATACAGGGCCTTTGCCCTGGATTCGCCGACTCCTTTGATTGAAGTGAATTCATTGATTATCTCTTCTTCCATTACTATCACCTACGCTGTCGTCTTCTCCACCACATATATGCCGTCCTGGAATACCCTCGGGTCAAACCTTTTTATCTTGGTCGCCTGCTGGATATTGGCTGCAGTCTGGCCTACATCCTCGATAGCTATACCTGAAACTATCACTTCGTCACCTTTGGTCTCCACCTTTGAGTCACCCTGTATCTTTGCCTTCCTCGGTTTCTTCTCGCCAAGGAAATTCCCGATACTGAGGTGATCCCCTACCACTTTCAACTGGATCGGGAAATGGGAATATACGATCTTCATCCTGTATGTATATCCGTTAGTGACCCCTTTGATCATATTATTGATATGGGATGTAATTGTACCCATCATAGCTGCCTGTTTTTTCCTGGGGTTAGGCGAGTCTACTGTAACCTGGTTTTCCTCCAGCGCTATGACAATACTCGGATACCAAAGTTCACGGACAGATGAACCCCTGGGACCTGTGACTGAAATGGTGTTACCTTCCAGTACTACAGTGACCCCATCGGGAATGTCTAATGTCCTTTTCAAATCTTTTGGCATTTTCCACACCTCAGTACACGTATGCAAGCAGTTGCCCGCCAACTACCCGGGACCTAGCCTCACTCTGGGACAGCACCCCTTTGGGCGTTGTTAGTATCAAGGTACCGAAATTACGGGCCGGAAGGTAGCGTTTCTCCCATTTTTCAAAGTCATGGTACCCAACGGATGACCTGGGTTTAATGACTCCACATTTGTTGATCTTTCCAATAAGTTCCACTTTGATCATACCCGACTTGCCGTTGTCTATGAACTCGTAATTGCCAATGTACCCTATATCCTGCATTACTTTCAATACATTACCTATCACTTTTGATGCAGGATGTATGATGCAGTCGGGTTTACCTGTGCTCTCTGCATTGAATATGGTTGAGAGTGCGTCTGCCAGTGGGTCTAATAATACCATTTTCATTCACCTCACGAATATTTGTTAAATCCCATGTCACGTGCAATTTCCCTGAAACACTGCCTGCACAGGTATATTCCGTATTTCCTTACCAGACCCTGTTTCCGGCCACACCTGCGGCACTGGTTGGCTCCTCGGCCGAACTTGTTTTCTATCTCTGCGACTGTTTCACTGTTCATGCCACGACCTCCACTCCGTAATGCTCATTCATAAAGGCCACAGCACTCTGCTTTGTCATTCTGTGACTGTTTGGCATCTTTCGTTTTCCGATCTTGCGCCTGCCTATCCTGTAACCCGGCTTGATCAGTGCCACAGCCACATCCATGCCAAAAATACCAATATTAGGGTCATACTTCATTCCTTCATAATCGGTATGTTCCTCAATCCCGAAACTGAAGTTCCCTGTATCATCGAACTGGGATTCCCTTAACGAATTCTCGATAATGCCAAGACTGGTCTTCAGGAAACTCTCTGCAAGTTTGCCCCTTAGTGTAACTTTACACCCGATAGGTTCGTTCTTCTTAATGGAAAAGGTTTGCAGTGTTCTTTTGGCTTTTGTCCTTACAACGCCCTGCTGGGCGATCTCACTAAGAATGTCTTCTGCCCTATTGAGCCTCTCCCCGCTCTCGCCCACGCCTATGTGGACTGTGACCTTATCTACCCTGGGTATTGTCATAACATTATTCTCACTCATTGATCTCATCTCCCAGGTTGAATTCCGGTTTATCAGTACCAACTACAAACACATAATCCTCAATGGTCTCGAACTGTGTACCATCGTCCTTTGACAGCACCACCATGTTATGCCTGCTGCTGCGTACGGACTTGATCTCCTTGATTTTGGCAAGCTGCCCTGAATGGGTGCCGCCGATGACTACAGCCAGGTTCCCTGGTTCGTACTTGATATGTTTATGTACACTTTTTTCGGGAATATCGAGAATGATCGTGTCTTTTGTTTTATAGTCATTACTGGAAAGGATATTGGTCCCGTCGTGAAGGTTCAACTGTACCTTGCCGTCCTTGACTGTGGTCTTGTCGAGTATCTTGCATGGTTTCTTTGGTTCATCCACATCCAGTTCGTTGAGCCTTAATCGACCCTTGGGGTCCAGGAGCATCCTGTAAGATACTCCCAATTTTGGGGCCTGGATAACATCAAAGATGCCTACGGGGAACTTATGATCCTTTCTCACAATACCGTCAACCAGTATGTTACCCTCGTTCAAGACACGCTTTGCCTCTCGCATATTATTTGTTAATTTCAATATATCCCTGATAAGCACACCCAACGGGATGGCCTGTTTAAGTGAATGAGGGCCAGGGTTTGGTTTGGTCACCCAAATATTGGTCTTTTTGGATATAGGCCAGCTTTTGGGTGCTGCCACTCTCTTCTGATGTCTGCTCACTCTTATTCGCCTCCTCTGTTGAGGGTAAGTTTCCTTATATCGTCATCGAGTTCAAGTTTGGTTATCATAACATTGGACGGTTGTACCGGTCTGGGTACCTCGGTACCGTCAGCCTTGGCCACGCTTACACCTTCCACTATGATGGTACCTCTCTTTAAGTCCACCAGTTCCACCTTACCTTCAGTACCGGTATGGTCACCGCGCATGACCATTACAGTGTCATCCAATTTTACAGGCAGGTTGCGTTTATTGTACTTGGCCTTAAGTTCGGCACTTAATGGGGCACTCATCAATTTCTGGCGCTGGTGCAGCGACGCATTATAGCGTGCCTTGCGCTGTTTTCTCGGTTGTTTGGATTCGATCTTCATTGATAAACACCTCATACTATAATTGAAGCTGCCGTGGCTATCTTGCTGAATCTTTCAGCTACTTCCCTGGCAACTGGCCCTTTGATCTCGGTACCTTTTGGGATACCGTCCAGGTCAGTGATCACTGCGGCATTATCTTCAAAGGAAACACGAAGTCCGTCCGGACGTCTGTATTCCTTTTTCTGCCTTATCACCACTGCATTCAGTACCTGCTTACGCATCTCGGGTGTGCCTTTTTTTACACTGACCACCAGCATATCTCCAATTCCTGCTTTTGGATGTCTGTTCTTGACACCCCTGTACTTTTTCACGGAAATGATCTCTACCTGCCTGGCACCTGTATTATCCACACAGTCCAGCCTGGCACCGGCATTCAATGCACGGGGTATCTTGGCTTTCATCCCGATCATTTGGCCACCTCGATCACTACGAATTTCTTAGTTTTACTTAGCGGCCTGCATTCAGCGATCTTTACCACGTCCCCCTCTTTTGCATTGATACAGGGGGGATTATGGGCATGCATCTTTGACTGCCTTTTCTCATATCGCTCATACTTAGTGACCAATTTCTCAAAGGTCCTCTTTACAACAACTGTCTTATCCATCTTACTGCTGACCACTAACCCGGTAAAAACCTGACCTCTTACTGGCAGTGTCCCATGGAATGGACAGTTGATATCATTACACTCCTCATCAGGAGAAGCATTAATGTCCAGTCCTATGTCTCGTGTCATCTTATATTCCTCATTATTATATGATATTTATTTATTCTTTCTTTGTCTGAAGCTTTTCTTGAACTTTGTCTGTATGCGGTTTTCAGGTTGTGAGAGCAGTAAAGTTCCTTTTACCTTGACCCGCTTTCTGGCATCTGGCAGGTAACGTCCACCATTGCCCGCGGGTATTGTGAATATGAAATCAGTATGGGATTTAGGCACCATTCTAACATGCCCGCCGCCCACATCGATCTTCAATATATTCCTGGTTTCGTCGATCACCTTTCCTTTAATTCCTATTTGATATGGATTAGTGCAATCCACCACCTCTACCTCTAGCCCTATCAACTCGTGATGGATAAGGTTTTTGGGTGATATCTGCATATATTACCTCTTATTCGCCGGTCTCCTTCTGGATGGTCTTGATCCTTGCAATGGTCCTTCGCAGCTCACCGATGCGGCCCGGATTCTCAGGGGCACCGCCGGATGATGCAATGGCACGTTCCCTGATAAGTTCGGCATTAAGTTTTTCCAGCTCGTCCAGTTTCTCTTCCCGGCTAAGGTTACGGATCTCGTCCACTCGCAGGATCGCCATTACTCTTCATCTCCTTTGTTTTTATGTGTCCTGGAACTGGGGTGCCAGTAATCATAACCTTCGTGTTTGTGTTCTTCCACACCATCGTTGATACGTGTCTGTTCGCCTTCAGGTAATTCAGTATCAGGCGACACTACCGGTGTTTCAACTGTTTCTAATGTGGATTCTGCTCTAACAGTGGATTCAGTTTCAACAGTGGGTTCAGCTTCAGCCGCGGATTCTGCTTTAACTGTGGGTTCAGCTGCAACTGTGGGTTTGGCTTCAACGGCTGTTACCGGTTCCTCTTCGGCGACCTCGGTCGCAGGGACCGCTGCAGGGGCCGGATGGGGTATGGACATAGTATGCCAGTCCAGATCGTCGTGTTTGTGTTCCCACACACTGCCCACCTGCCTGATATTCTTCATCCCTGGCTCCTCTGGGGCCTTTTCCAGTACCTCTTTGATACCTTCCTTTGCCTTTGCCTTTGCCTCAGGTCCAGGCGTCTCAGGTGCGGCCGGGGTTTCATCTTTAAGCATATAGAACTTGCCTGGCAGTTCAGTGCCAGGTTGTACAATACGTACACGGCATCCGATAGTACCCAGCTTTTTCACGGCAGTGGCAAAACCCGTATCTACAAGTTCTTCAGCCGGTTTACCTGCATGCTTGATGTATCCTTCGACCATCTTGGATACCTTGGACCTTGGTCCTGTGAACTTTCCGGATAGAACGATCTCACAACCCAATGCTCCCGAATCCATAATTCTGCGAAGCATGTTATGGCCCGCTTTCCTGAAGTACCATCCCCTTTCAAGTGCATTGGCCAGACGGTTGGCCATCATCTGGGCATTGAGTTCAGGTACCTTGATCTCCTGGACGTCGATCTGTGGATTATCTACATTGTAGATATAGGACATATCATTGGTAAGACGGTGTATGGTCTTGCCGCCTTTACCGATGACCATACCAGGTTTCTCTGCAAATAATGTTATCTGGGTGCCCATGGGCGTACGGTTAATTACCATTCCGCCGTATCCGGCACGTTCAAGCTGCTTGGTGAAATATTCATTGATCCTTGCCTTGGTCAGCCCGTCCTGCACGAACTTTCTTTCTATTCCCATGTTCACTGCACCTCCTGGATTATCATTTCTATATTTACTGTCTCTGTATTCTTGGGAGATGACCTGCCCCTTGCCCGCGGCCTGTATCCTCTTATGACCCGGCCCTGTTTGGTAGCGATATGTGTTATCCTCATATGGTCGGAATCCAGGCCTTTATATTCGGCATTGGCTTCGGCATTTACCAGTAACTTGATAAACTCCTTTGCAGCTTTTTGTGGATACCTGCCAGCAGCCATGGGACCTCTGCGGTGTCCCATACTGTCGTTGTGCCGCTTGAACGGAACCGCCTGTTTCAGGATGGTTACATCCTCAAGGTACTTTCGTGCCTGTCCGGTCTGCATACCTTTTATAGCCCTGCATATCTCCCTTGAATGCCTGGGTGAAATATGGAGTTCATGACCCATGGCCCTTGATGTAGTATCAGGGTCTGCCTGTGTTGAATAAGCAATTCTTGCCATTTGATCTTCCTCCATCACTTCAACGGTACGAACTTGCTGGACTTGGTAGCTCCTACACCGGCCGAACCGTGTGAAACCCGCCTGCGGGTAAAGGAATATTCACCAAAGTAGTGTCCCAGCATCTCGGGTATGACCTCGACCTTCTCGAAACTCTTCCCGTTGTGTATCTCCAGATTGAGGCCTACCATCTCAGGAAGGATGATCATATCCCTCACGTGTGTCTTGATGGTTGTATCTCCGTCATTGATCTTGTTCAATATTTTCTTATGTTCATCGCCAAGCCCGCGGTTGATGGTCCTGCGCTGTCTTGCAGGCAGGAGTTGCGCAAACTCTTCCAGGCTCAACTTTTTCAGATCCCTGAGAGTCTTTCCCCTGTAGGTAAACTCACCCTTTCTCTTGGGCAATTTGGTGGTTGATTTCTTTGCCATACCTTATCACCTCTTTCCTGTTCTTCTTGCCGCAATGGACCCGACCTTCCTGCCTGGCGGTGCTCTTCTGCTTACGGTCTTGGGTCTTCCCGGATGTTGCCATCCACCGCCTCCGAAGGGGTGGTCTATGGCGTTCATTGCCACACCGGATACCCTGGGATACTTTGCTGCTCTTGTCTTTAATTTATGATATTTCTTCCCGGCCTTAACAAAGGGCTTATCGACCCTGCCTCCGCCTGCCACGACTCCAATGGTAGCCTTGCACCCGGGATTCAGCCATTTCATAGCTCCACTGGGCATCTGCACCACGGTCTTACCCACATCATGGGCAATCAGTACGGCATATACACCGCTTGACCTGGCAAGCTGGCCGCCGTCACCGGGTTTGTTCTCTATATTGCACAACAATATGCCTTCAGGAATCTCTCGCAGTGGCAGCGTATTACCTGGCTGGATCTCTGCGGAAATACCGCATGCGATCTCCTGCCCCACTGCAATGCCTTCCGGTATCAGTATCAGGCGTTCTTCCTCGTTTTCCAGGCTGACCCTGGCAATAGGTGCAGACCTGGCAGTATCGTGAAGTATCTCAATGACCTCGCCTTTGACAGTTTCGTCCCGGTCCACTTTTATGTGTTTAAGCTTGGCCTTGAACTTGTGGGAGGGTGCACGATAGGTGGGTGTTCCTTTACCCCGGTTCTGTGATATAATTCTCTTTCCCATTTCTTTAACCTCCCCTAGAATATTCCAAGTTTAGATGCAAGTTCGCCGGCTGTGTTATCGCCTTCAAAGGATACGATAGCCTTTTTCTTCCCTTTCATAGTAATCATTGTTCTCACTGACAGCACAGGAATATCGTACAGTTCCTCGATCTCTCTTTTGATCTGGTCCTTGGTGGCATTGATATCAACCACGAACTGCAGTTTGTTCTCGTCCTCGATATGGAATGTGGCTTTCTCTGTAACAAAAGGATGTAATATTATTGACATTGATCACTCCTCCCCTAATACCTTGATGGCAGATTCTGCCCAGATGACAAGCCTGCCTGCATGGGTACCTGGTGCCAGCAGTTCAGTATTCAACCTGTTCACATTGATCACGTCCACACCTGATAGGTTCCTTGCCGCACGTCTGATGCCGTTATCCTCGCCTATTACAATAAGCAGGCTCTTGGGTTTTTTGTACTTGCGTCCGCGTCTCTTGCCTCCGCCTGCCCTTATATGCTTGCCGTTCTTTGCCCTTATCACATCATCGTACACGTTAATAGCTTCCATAAACCCGACAACCTCTTTAGTTGTCTTGATATCCTGGAACCCATCATCAGCTACAATGGGCAACTCAGCATCGAACCTGTGTCCCCTTTTGCGGACCAGTTCGGGATTTGCAGTGGCCGCAATGGCCGAATTGATGGCCCTGTAACGTTCCTTCTTATTGATCTTCTCAGAATAATCTTTCTCAACCTTTGGAGGATGGGCTTTCCTGCCGCCCCTTGCCTGGGTGATACGGGCCACACGGTTACCTGTCTTGATCCTTGGTACTCGGGCTACACCGCGCCCGGGGCCCCAGTTAGCTGCCGAAGTCTGCATACCGGAATAGGGTGTGGGACCGTAGACCTGTAATCTGTTGGCCTGGGCCGCCAGTACAGCTTTCTTGATCAGGTCAGGCCTGTATATCTCATCAAATACAGCAGGGAGCTCGATATCGCCTTTAGGGGCTCCTGTAATATCCATGATTTTTGCTTTACTCATATCTTAATTCACCCCTGTTTTGACTCTATACTGATATATGATACCTGGGGTGCACCGATCTGCTGTTTATCGCCCCTTATGGCTGGTCTGAGCCTGATAAGTCGCTTCTTTGGACCCGGAACACTGCCCTTTAATAGCATATAATTCCCGCTTACTTCTCCGTAGTTTAAGAATCCGCTACTGGGGGTCACTTCTTCACCGTTCTCACCGATCTTGATGATACGTTTATTATACTCTGTCCTCTGGTGATAACCGGTCTGGCCCAGTTGTGGTACCCGCCAGCTTACTCTTGAGGGGTTCCATGGCCCCAGGGTGCCTATCTGCCTGAGACTGCCCTGTCTGCTGTGTTTATGTTTCATCAGGTTGATGCCCCACCGTTTCACAGGTCCCTGTGTACCCTTGCCTATGGTTATGGCAGATACGTCTATCATGTCACCGTTATTGAAAACCTCAGAAACGTCTACTGATTTCCCTATCAAGGATGTTGCATATTCAAGTCTGGTAGCCATATCCCCGCCAACTATCCTGTTCTCCATCACATCAGGCGTCTTTTTAGGGATTCCTGCTATCAGGGACGGGAGTGTATAAGAGATCAAATGGATGTTTGCTACCTTTCCTTCTTCAACCAGTTTCCCGATTCTTTGAAGTGCCTTTTCCGGATTGTTTTTCTTTGGTATGAATAGTTTTTTGTCTAACGTGGGATCAAGGTCACCGGACCATGCTTCGCCCAGAGTTCTTGTGCCGTAAGGTCCTGTTTTTCCATATACCCTGATGGCTGCAATTTTCATTGCAGGTACTTCGAGCACTGTCACCGGAACGGAAATTTCCGTACCTTCGGTGAGACTTTTGGGCTTATCGTCCATCATGATCACATGGGTCATGCCGACTTTATATCCGGCAAAACCGCCCAGCTTGGGCTCTTTGTTTCCTTCTGACCATGATCTCATAGTAGGTACCTGGCTCTTTGCCCTTTTCCTCGGGCTGAAGGCCAGTGATCCACGCCTTGGTCTGTGTAAATTTGCCATTCTCTTCCTCCTGATTATAGGATTATCCTATTCGCTGTGGTGGGACGATCGATTGCTTACCTGACAAGGTTCAGCACAGACAGCGTGGCCCATACGGCCTCTTCTGTCCTTACTGTGGCTGTTCCCTGTCCGGGTATGGTATTGAGCACTTCACAATGGAAGTCTGAGAGTTTGGAACCCTCATTGGCCAGTATAGTCTCTATACCTTGCCTGGGTGAGCCAAATACCACAGCAGTATTATTAGACTGCTTTGTCCGATCACCGATCTGTGCCAGATGTGTGTTGTCGAGCAACTTACCCTGGCGGGATGTGGCGATTATCAGGGCATTTTCTTCTGAAATCTTTTCCAGCGCCCCTGACAGGCTGTCTTCTACTGCTGTACGGTATCCCCAGTACATGGGAATCTCGTCCTTTGTTACCAGCTTTGCTTGTATTGGTCTTCGCGAAAAGATTCTGACATTAACGCGCTCGCCAGTTCGCACTTTCCTTGAAGGTGCTTCGAGGCGGACCGGGCTATCGATTCCGATATCGACCCATGCGCTTTTGTCAGATCCGACTTTTTTCTCGCTTTTCTTTTTTTGCGGTCCTGGGACCACTACCCCAACCCGGAATTCTCCTTCGTTGAGGTTCGATGATCTTGATTCGATGGGATGATGCAGTGTCCTTAGCGGCGGTAACACCCCTGCATGCTTTAGTTCCTCTTGCAAGGGGAACAGGTGTTTTCGCAGGTATTGTGGTGTTTCTGCATATCTCAGCAGCAGGTCTATAAACCTGCTGTCATCGAATTTCGGGTCGCGGTAGATGATTATCTTTTCGACCCTGAACACTGATGCCGCTCTTGCAATCTGTCCGACCTTGTACGTCTTTATTCTCCTATCCCTTGTCTCTGCTGTCAGGGATGAGGGTATAAGTATTGTCAGGTCTGGACTTCCCCTGTCCGGGGCTAAAGATGGCATAAGTACTTTCCGCATATGATATTGTAAGAGATATATAAGTGTTTGCCAGTGTTTGCCGTTTCAGCAGAAATCTTATTACCTATCACGGATTTCGATCTTATGAGGTGCAGTATAATATGTGTTTTGTTGATTCAAGCGCTGCCGATAGCGTGGACCTGAGCGCTGCTGCCATGACAAGATATGAATGCAGTGCATGTGGAAACAGATTCAAAGGTATGGGAAGTAAGCTATCCTGTCCTGCCTGCCAGTCATCAGATCTAAAAAAACTGGATTGAAATATGCAGGTAGAATCCATAGAACTGGAAAACGGCACGGCACTGGGCCTGAAAATGGATATGGAGCATGCGCCGCTGCTGGTCATAAGGGCACCCAGGGGTTTTGTAATGTGCGGATACCTGGATATTTCCATGGCAGAACAACTGGACGATGTTGCCGTAAAAGTGAGGGGTGTCAGGAATTTCGAGGACGTGCTGGCATCCGGTGTGGTGGAGGCTACTAAGGCAGCGTTTGATCTGGGAATTGAAGTGGGAATGCCTGCCAGGCAGGCCCTCGAGCGTATGTTTTAGAAACCTTAACCCGGTTTAATCAGGGAATAAATACTACGGAAAAAGTGGTAAATGCGTATCTTGAATTATATCAAAAATATAGTGAAATCAGCAAGGTTAGAATGGATCAATTGCTATCAACTCTAAAGATCAATGTCGAAAATGAAAAAGGAAGAACCCTGTATGGTAGCATGAATCAAAATGAAATTGCCAGAACTCTGGATATGAGCGAATCATTGGTTAAGGAATATATTGCGATACATTGAGAATTCAACAATAAGGAGTATAAAATTAATGACGGTTCAAGTTAGGAATAAGGAAGACGTCATTTTATGTCATTTTAGTAACTCCAAATTTCATGGCTCAACATTGAACGATTCAACTCTTCTTTATATAAATGCCATTGGGGCATGAATTTATTCATGTAGGCTACGAAACGGTCGGTGTGGTTACGCTCTATTAGATGTATCATTTCGTGTACGATAATGTATTCAAGACAATGTTCCGGTTTTTTTGCTAATTCCAGATTTAACCAAATTCGACAACTTGCAATAGTGCAAGTGCCCCATTTTGTTTTCATTTTCTTAATACCCCAATCGTTCACTTTAATCCCGATTATCTTTTGCCATTTATCAATCAGGGAAGGTATTTGATCTTTAAGTTGCCTGCGATACCATTCAGTGAGCACCTTTTCACGTTGCTCTAAAGTGCTGCCAACTCTAACGTAAAGGTCAATATAGGTCTTATTGCGGATTTCCACCTTGGACCCAGCATTGTGATAAATAACATTCAATAGATAACGATTGCCCTTGTAATAATGGCTTTCACCAGACACAAATTGGCGTTCTGACTGGCGTTGTTGTGCTTCAAATTTTAATTGATGTTTTTTTATCCAGGCCATTTTCGAGATAGCAAAAAGGCGAACCGCCTCATCATCTATTTTCAAAGGTGAAGCAATGCGTACCCTGCCGTTGGGTGGATATACTCCAAGATGCAGATTCTTAATATCCTTTCTTACCACATCTATTGAGATATTGCCTACCGTAATTTGATGCATACTAATATTCACTCTGATTTTTTACTAATTCAAAAACACGGTCTACTTCATCGTCGTCATCAATGTGCTTTCCTATCGCATATTTTACTTCACGTTCTTTTATTAAATCGCCGCGCCACCCGTCTTTTTTTATGTGATAGATTTCAGCATCCAAAGCAGTTGTAAGGTCTTCATTCTGACCTAAATTATCATAGAGAGCTCTTTTGGCATTGGAATTTAGACTTTTAGGATAAGTAGTTGACTGGGCAGGATTCTTTGTCTTTTTACTCAATTCAACAATCCTAGCTAAGTATTCTTTATAATTTCTGGCTTCTTCTTTTCGTTCTTTAATTAATTCGTCCAGAAGTGCAGACATATTCTCGTAATATTTCGGATTAGTTGGCATTTCATCAATGATCAGCCTGCGGATATTGTTCTCAATAGTTTCCGCGACTGCTTCTTTATTCCGGCTTATGCCTTTCGGTAATGCTTTTATCGCATCTTCCCCTCGCTCAACGATCAACTGGATCAGGGTCATATCATCAAATGCAGAGATCGTTTCACTGTCTTTGGCTCCAATATAGGTATCTATCAGATGACGCATATCAGGCTCATGAGCCTTCAGGTCAATAGCATCACCACTTGATATTTTTATTTCGCCCCTTACATATTCGTAGTGCTTCACATCTGTTTTTATCTGCTCAATCTCTTCTGGTGAATAACCCGCTTGCTTCATTTCGTTTGCAATGTCGGCGTAGGCTCTGATCAATGAAACTGTATGCTTGTATAATGCGATGCGCTTTTGTTCGGTTTCTTTTAGATCGTCCTTATTTTCCGGATCGCCACAGAAGTAATGGATATAATCTAGCTTATTTTTTGGTGGCGCTACCGGTTCGCATAATGCTTTAATCTGTTCCAGTGCCTCATCTAATCGTTTCTTGCCTAATGTCAATCTGTCAGTCAACAAGCCTTCTACATCTTCTTTTTCATACTCATCAAATGCTTCGGATGTATAATCATCAATCGATCTTTCAAGGCTTTTGAAGAGGTCTTTGTAATCTATGATATAGCCGTATTCTTTATCATCGCCATCTAAACGGTTCACCCGGCAAATGGCCTGGAACAGCCCGTGGTCCCGCATACTTTTGTCAATATAGAGATACGTTGCCGAAGGTGCGTCAAAGCCTGTGAGCAGTTTATCCACCACAATAAGCAAATTCATCCGGGCAGGCTCTTCTACAAATTTCTGTTTTACCTCATCTTCAAATGTTTCAGGGTTTTTACCACCCAGCATTTTCTGGTAAACTTCGTATTGTTTCAGCTTGTCGGTGGGTGAGTCCTCGCCTGTGCTTTCGCCTTTTATGTCATTTATTGTTGGTATGTATGAGGTAATGATGGCGCATTTTTTTAAACCTTCATTTTGAAACAGTTCATAATATTTACATGCCTGATAGATACTGCCTGACACCAGTATGGCATTACCAGCCCCGTTTTGCAAACGGTCTTTTGTTGCCATATCAAAAATAATGTCAGCTACGATTTTTTCTAACCTGGATTGGGAACTAAGGACACGTTTCATAGTCCCCCACTTCTTTTTGAGTTCGATTTTAGCGTAGTCGGTTAACCCAATGGTTTTTGCATCAAACCATTGGTCGATCTTTGCCTGCGAGGTGATATTCTGGTCAACATTTCGTGCTTCGTATCGCAGATCAAGCACCACGTTATCTTTCACTGCTTCATCGAATTTGTAGGTATGGATATATTTGCCAAATACTTCTATGCTTTTCTTTTTATCTTTCTTGAGCAGGGGCGTACCGGTAAAACCAATAAATATGGCGTTTGGTAAAATAAGGTTCATGGCTTCGTGCAGCTTACCCGACTGTGTGCGGTGACACTCGTCCACAAATACATAGATGTCGCCTTTAGCTCGAAAGTTCCTGGGCAG
>SWBY01004328.1_pt1 | contig 41846 bp, 36 predicted proteins | sample 4693071 | NCBI WGS metagenome assembly SWBY01 (sample SAMN10267273, study PRJNA491770) | bioreactor metagenome | isolation source: DHS bioreactor inoculated with marine methane seep sediment | place: Japan: Omine Ridge, Nankai Trough | collected 2006-05-06 | reverse complement strand
CGTCCTTCTTTGACTCCTCGATCACGGCATCGGTCAACTGGCTGGGGAGTTCTTCGTACTGGCTGAATTCCATGGTGAATGATCCGCGGCCACCGGTCATGGACCGGAGTTCCGGTTCGTATTTGAGCATTTCAGCCATGGGGATTGCGGCTTGAATGACCTGTTTTTTCCCGATGGTATCCATACCCAGAACTTTTCCGCGTTTGGAGTTCAGGTCGCCGATAATATCACCCATAAACTGTTCCGGTATCATGATATTCACCTTCATAATGGGTTCAAGAAGAATAGGTTTTGCTTCAGCAAATGCGCGTTTCAGAGCTTGAGCACCGGCGATCTGGAAGGCGATATCCTTGGAATCAACCGGGTGGGATTTCCCGTCATAGAGTTCGACTTTGATCCCCGTCACTTTATAACCGGCAACGATACCGCTGGACATGGTACCCCGAATCCCTTTTTCCACACTGGGAATATACGTTCCAGGAATAACACCACCCACCGTTTTATTGACAAAGACCAGATTGGGATCCTCAAGTGCCTCATCTTTGGGTAGCGGCATCAGGCGAATGGCCACTTCACCGAACTGACCGGCGCCACCGGACTGTTTTTTGTGGCGGTACCGAACATCTGCGCGACCTTTGACTGTTTCCCGATACGGGATTTTGGGCGTGGTTACAATAGCGGTTACCCCGAATTTCCGTTTGAGTCGATCCTGGGTCACGTCCAGGTGAAGCGAACCCATCCCGGAAACGATCAACTGATTGGTTTCACCTTTCCGCTCGTATTTGAGGGCGGGATCCTCCTCGGACAACCGGGTCAGTGATGTGGAGATTTTCTCCTCATCAGTTTTCGTTGCCGGGGTGAACGCCTGGGACATCAGTGGTGCGGGATATTCGATCATCGGACAGACCACGGAAACATCTGATCCGCTGAGTGTATCGCCGGTTTTTGAATATTTCAGTTTTGCCACGGCGGCGATATCGCCGGCTTCAACTAGATTCGTCGCATTCTGGGTTTTTCCCTGCAGGAAAAAACAGCTGCTCAACTTTTCATTTTCATCCCTGATCTGATTCTTATAGATGGTATCAGCCATGAAGGATCCGGAATAGACCTTGAAAACCGAGATTTTCCCGGCATAAGGATCGATAATTGTTTTGAAAATTTGAGCAATCGCGGAGCCATTGCTGTCGCAGATAATGTCCATATCTTCCACTTTCCGTTTCACCATGGTGGGATCCGGAAGATAGTCCACACAGAGATCAAGGAAATATGTTGTTCCCGTACCGTTCAGAGCGGAGATGGGAATAACGGGATAGATCAATCCCTCAGCAATCGCTTTCTTCAATCCGCCTAGAAGTTCAACGGATGTGATTTCTTCACCCTCAAGATATTTTTCCAGAAGTTCATCATCAGCTTCTGCAACGGCTTCGATCAGTGCAACTCGCGCCTCTTCCACCTCATCGGTCCTGTCACCGGGAATTTCGCCGACTTTTGGTTTTGCCGCCGACTGCGATTCAAAGGTCAGGGTTTTCTGATCCAGAAGATCGATGAGACCGCCGAACTCCATTTCTTTTCCAATAGGCAACGCAATGGGAAGGATCTTTGCTGAAAAACGGGTCTGGAGATTGCCCAGAGTTTTTTCAAATGAGGTGTTTTCCCGGTCGAGTTTGTTGATCAGGAATACTCGTGCTGCGGGTAGATCGTTTCCGGATTCCCAGATTCGCTCCAGATTGAATTCATTTTCCATCCCGGTGTTGACCACGAATGCGGCCACTTCAACGCTTCGCAGCGCCGGAAAAGCATCACAGATAAAATCACTGTATCCCGGTGTATCCAGGATATTGATCTTGTGTTTTCTCCAGGTCGCGGAACAAATACCTGTACTGATGGAAATTTTCCGACTTATCTCATCGTCATCGTAGTCTGTGATGGTGTTCCCCTCGTCAACACTAAGAAGACGTTTGGTTTCACCTGCACTGAACAATATGGATGAAACAAATGTCGTTTTACCTGTATCTCCATGACCCACAACAGCAACGTTTCGAATCTGCGTACTTTCCATCTGCTCTCAGCTCCTTCTCGTGAAAATTAACCGTTATTATTCTTCCCTAATATATAAAGAGAATCATAACCCGCAACCATAATTCAAGAGGTGTGCGAGGTCAAGACCGAAAATCAAGCCCATGGATCTTGAAGAAAAATCAGCTGTTTATCTTTTTCACCACACGTTTACCCTCACCCCGTTCTCAGCTAAAATCCCGGATCAGGAGTTGCACAGAACTGGTGATACGCATATCTTAACCGCTGGAGGTTGATTATGATCGCAGTTCTGCAGCGGGTTTCCTCTGCATCAGTAAAAGTCGGCACTGAGATAACCGGGCAGATTGGTCCCGGTCTTGTTGTCCTGCTGGGTGTTGAACAGAAAGATACTCCCGGGGATGCCGATTTTCTTGTAAAAAAGATCGTTGACCTGCGGATTTTTCAGGATCAGCAGGATAAAATGAATCTGTCACTCAAGGAGACCGGTGGTGAAATGCTGGTGGTTTCCCAGTTTACGCTCCTTGCGGATTGCCGGAAAGGACGGCGCCCCAGTTTTAATCATGCAGCGCCGCCGGAAAAAGGAAATGCACTTTATGAATACTTCGTTGATCAGATTCGGGGACACGGTATTGTCACCGATACCGGCCGGTTCGGGAGTATGATGGCAGTCTCTCTCATCAACGACGGTCCGGTGACTATCATTGTTGAGTCCCGGAGGAAGAGAAGTGATTAGTGTGCCAGTAGCCAGTAGCCAGTAGCCAGTGGCCGGTAGCCGGTAGCCAGTAACTGGGAACTCTGAACTCTGAAAGGTAGGAAACTATGAGCGCGAAAGTATTTTTTGTCGGCGCCCGGGCAAAACACCATAAAAGTCCGGCTGAACGCTTTAAAAAACTTCTTGAAACCATCGGTCTTGGCGTGTTTAAGGCGGATAAAAGCATTGCAATAAAGCTGCATTTCGGTGAGGAAGGCGCTACGGGGTTTCTTCCGCCTGTGTTTTCCCGGGTTGTGGTGCGCATGCTCAAGGAACGGGAGTGCAAACCCTTTCTTACCGACACCAACACTCTGTACCACGGGTATCGGTCAAACGGCGTGGATCATCTTGAACTGGCAATGCGAAATGGATTCAGTTACGCCACGGTGGAAGCGCCTGTTGTGATCGCTGATGGTATCAAATCAAAGTCTGTTCACGAAATACCTGCCGGTCCAAACTATTTTAAAACCGTGAAGATCGGGACGGCAATATGGGAAGCAGACGGATTGATCACACTCAATCATTTCAAAGGTCACATGGTCACCAGTTTTGGCGGCGCCATCAAGAACCTGTCCATGGGTTGCGGGTCCCGGGCCACCAAACAGCGGATGCATGCTGATCTGAAACCGGAACTCAAAAATGATGAAGCGTGCATTGGCTGCGGTGACTGCGTGAAAGTCTGTCCGGTGGATGCCATTGTTGTTGAATCCGGTACGGCACGGTTTAATCTGGACAGGTGCATCGGTTGCGCGGAATGTCTCAGCACATGCCCATCCAAAGCCATTCGTATTCAGTGGTCGGGATCCAGCCGGTCGGTTCAGGAAAAAATGTCTGAAACCGCCCACGCCGTAATCCGTCATTTCCGCACAAAAAGTCTTCACGTCAATTTTCTGCTGAACATCACGCCGGAATGTGATTGCCTGCCCTGGACGGATAATCCCGTGGTTCCCAATATCGGTATCCTGGTATCAAAAGATCCGCTCGCCCTGGATCAGGCCAGTCTTGATCTCGTAACAGCCGCACCGGGACTCCCGGATTGTGAGCTGCCGGCGGGAACTCCCGGCGGTGTTGAAAAGTTTACCAAGATTCATGCTCAGGTCGATCCTGATGCGCAGCTTGAATATGGCGAAAAAATCGGTCTGGGATCGCGAACCTATGAACTGATTGAGGTGGATTGACAGGCGAATGGATGCCAACATACTGACAGTCAGCGAAATCACGTCCCAAATCAAACGACTTTTTGAACGGGGTTTACGACCGGTCTGGGTGGAAGGGGAACTCTCCAACTTTAAACACCACAGTTCCGGACACATGTACTTCTCCCTGAAAGATCCACGGGCACAGATCCGGTGCGTGATGTTCCGGTCCGCCGTATCCCGATTGGCGTTTCAACCGGAGAACGGGATGAAAATCCGGGCATACGGCAGTGTGGGCGTCTTTGAAGCACAGGGAAGTTACCAACTCTATGTCGAAAAAATGGAACCCACCGGTCTGGGTGATCTCCATCTGGCATTTGAACAGTTAAAACGGAAACTCCAGGAAGAGGGATTGTTCGAAAATACTCACAAACAAGTGCTTCCCCGGTTCCCGAAACGGATCGGGATTGCTACCTCGGATACCGGAGCCGCTATTCGGGATATCGTCAATGTGATCTCCCGGCGGTATCCCATGGTCCGACTGCTGCTTTATCCTGTCCGGGTCCAGGGGGAGGGTGCAGCCGGGGAAATTGCCGGCGCCATCCGGTTTTTTCAGACCCTCCCACCGTCTCAAAAACCGGATCTGCTCATCATCGGTCGGGGTGGTGGTTCCCTGGAGGATCTCTGGGCGTTCAATGAGGAGATTGTTGCCCGGGCAATATTTGAGTGCTGCATCCCTGTGATCTCGGCAGTGGGCCACGAGATTGATTTCACTATTTCGGATTTTGTGGCTGACAAACGAGCGCCCACACCATCTGCCGGCGCGGAAATGGCGGTTCCGGATTCCCGTTATCTGCTGGAAATGATGACCGCCATGTCGGACCGGATTGTTGTGGAACACCGGAAATTCCTGGATCTGCTGCAGTACCGTCTGGATCATCGCGGCAGCAGTGAACTGTTTAAACCGCAGCGAGTGCTGGATGAATATAAACTCAGACTGGATTACTTTGCCACCCGGTTGTCAGATGCCACAGCCCGGCAAAACAGCGAATCCCGGCAGATGGTTCAGGAACTGGGTCACCGGCTCACGGTTGTAGGACCGCAGCATCAGGTCATGGAAAGAAGCCGGGCGCTGAATCGTCTGGCCAACCGGTTCAGCCAGGCGGTCCGGGAAACAATACAGGAAAACAGAACGGCAGTTGCACATCTGACACAGGTGATGTCCGGATTTAACCTGGACCGCTTCCGTGTCCGGCTGGATATTCTATCCGCCAAACATCATGCATTCAATCCCCGGGGGGTGCTGTCCCGGGGCTACGCTATCTGTACCCGCCCTGATGGCACGATTGTCACGTCCTATAAAGATGTCCGGATCAAGGGCCGGGTGGAAATTGAACTGGAAGAAGGTCAGTTGGGCTGTAAAGTGGAAGATAAGAGGTTTTTATGAGTGAATCCAATGATAACAAACTGGAAGCCGTCGAAAAAATGGAGTTTGAAGCATGTTTTCAGGAACTGGAATCCCTTGTGGAGCAGTTCGAGCGGGGACAGATGAGTCTCTCGGAGTCTGTAACCCGGTTTGAGCGGGGTATGCAGTTACTGAAACGCTGTTCCCGGCAGTTGTCTGATGCCGAAAAAAAGGTGGCGGAACTGCTGACCCGAATCTCACCGGCGGATATGGATCCGGATACGAATTCGGGTGCTGGTGAACGGGAAGAATAATTGTCAGGCTTAAATGACGGGATCGGGTAGAAATAAACAATGACATCCGGAATCACCTGGATAAAAAAGGGAGTGCGGATTGCTGTACCTTTGGTGCTGCTTATCTTTATCGGTAAATATATACTGAGGGATTGGGATCGGTTCCGGGAAGCGTTCCAGGCAGCCTCTGTCCCACTTCTGATCCTGTCACAGATCGGATTTCTTCTGGGTACCCTGACAATCGCCCTGGCCTGGCATCAGATGCTCCGGATACTTGGCAGTGATATCAGTCTTTCCGGCAGTCTGAAATCGTTTTACCTGTCCATCCTGGGGAAATATATTCCCGGGAAAGTGTGGGGTGCTGCCGGAAGAGTGTATTTTGCCCGGGAGGAAAACGTACCGGAAGGCACGGCTATGCTCGGTGTTTTACTGGAAACCGTTCTTCTCATGGTTTCAGCCGGCACCGTGGGCAGTCTGACCATGACCATGTGGCCCATCACTTTACCGTGGACCGTGCGGTACCTGCCGCTTCTTCTGCTGGGAACGATTGTTTTGATCCATCCGGCCGTGCTCCACAGAATTATCCCTGTTCTCAGCCGCCGGTTTCCTGAACGGATGATCCAGCCGGCAAAACTTCCGGATTTCCGGACCATGCTGATGCTCACCGGAATTTACAGCAGTATCTGGGTTTTCTGGGGACTGGGGTTTTACTGTGCCATCAGCGGGGTGGCGGATCTTCCGTGCTACCGTAATGAAATCGAGTATTTTGTTCCCATGGTGGGGTGCAATACTCTGGCGTGGCTGGCGGGGTTTGTGACCGTTATTGCCCCGGCGGGGTTTGGTATCCGCGAAGTTGTACTGATGTCGCTTACAGCGGGAAGCGTGGGCGCCGGTCCGGCGGCTTTGGCCGCGGTCCTGGCCAGAATCTTCACTTTAACCGGCGAAATGACAGGTGCCCTTGTCTTTGTATTCCTTCATAAATGTGGTTATTGCCTTGACCGAAAGCGTCATGAATGCTAGGAATATTCGACATTTGCCGGTTGATTCAGATTGAATTCCGGAGTCAAAAAGAGAAGAGGAAACGCGAGTGATGAAACCTGAATATCCATTCAAGGAAATCGAGGCCCGATGGCAGGGAATCTGGGACAAGAACCAGGTGTTCGCCTGTAAAGACGATCCCGGTAAACCCAAATACTATTGTCTGGAGATGTTTCCCTACCCTTCAGGGAAACTGCACATGGGACATGTTCGGAACTACGCTATCGGTGATGCTATCGCACGCTATCGCAGAATGCGTGGAGATAACGTGCTTCATCCCATGGGTTGGGATGCCTTCGGACTCCCGGCGGAAAATGCCGCTATCGAACGAAACGTGCATCCGGATAACTGGACACGAAAAAATATCGATGTGATGCGGGATCAGTTCAAACGACTGGGATATGCGTTCGACTGGAACCGGGAGGTGGCCACCTGTCACCCTCAATATTACCAGTGGACTCAGTGGATCTTCCTGAAAATGCTGGAAATGGGTCTGGCCTACCGAAAAAAATCGTCGGTAAACTGGTGTGAGCAGTGTCGGACGGTTCTGGCCAATGAACAGGTGGAAACCGGTGCATGCTGGCGATGCCACGGCACCGTGGAAACAAAAGAACTGGACGGCTGGTTTCTGAAGATCACCCATTATGCCCAGGAACTCCTGGACGATCATAATGCCCTGGAAGGCAACTGGCCGGAACGGGTCCTGTCCATGCAGAAAAACTGGATTGGCCGGAGTGAAGGTGCGTGGGTGGATTTTCCCCTGGAAAACGGGGGAGATCCCATCAAAGTGTTTACCACGCGTCCCGATACCCTGTACGGGGCAACATTTATGGTCCTGGCACCGGAAAATCCGCTCGCCCTGGAACTGGCACCCTCAGAAGAGTATCACCGGAATTTAAGTGATTTTGCTGAACGATCGCGGAAAATCGATAATATTGACCGGATGGACTCCGGGATTCCCAAAGAGGGCCTGTTTACAGGCGCTTATGCCATCAACCCGCTGACCAAAGAAAAAATTCCGATCTGGGTCAGTGATTTCGTTCTGATGGCGTATGGCACCGGTGCAATAATGTCCGTGCCGGCCCATGATCAGAGAGATTTTGAGTTTGCCCGGAAATACAAGTTACCCATCCGTATTGTGATTGCACCGGAAGATCAGGATCTAGATCCTGAAATTATGACTCAGGCGTTTGAAGCCGTGGGCAAAATGGTTCAGTCCGGACCATTTACCGGATTGAGCAGTGATGAGGGTATCCGTCAGATCATCGCGTATCTGAAAGAAGAAGAGATCGGGTATCCGGCGGTAACATATCGACTGCGGGACTGGGGAATTTCACGGCAGCGATACTGGGGCACACCCATTCCCATTATATACTGTGATGATTGCGGTGCTGTTCCGGTTCCATTCCAGGAACTTCCTGTGACCCTTCCCCGGGAAATCGCGTTTGAATGGTCCAAAGGGGGCAACCCCCTGGCATCCTGCGGGGAATTTGTCGATACATCCTGTCCCACATGCGGTAAACCGGCTCGACGGGAAACCGATACCATGGATACGTTTATGGATTCATCATGGTATTTTGCCCGGTACACTTCCGCCCGGGATGATGCACACGTGGTGGATCCTGAAAAAATGGATTACTGGATGCCTGTGGATCAGTATATCGGCGGGATTGAACATGCTGTCATGCATCTGCTCTATGCCCGGTTCTTTACCAAGTCATTGCGGGATATGGGACTGACCACCGTATCGGAACCATTCAAACAGCTGCTGACTCAGGGTATGGTCAACCTGGCAACTCTCATCTGCCCCAAACACGGCTTCCTGTATCCGGAACAGGTGATTGATATGGGGGATGGAACCTTCACATGCGATCAGTGTCATAACAGGGTCAGACAGGGCCGCTCAGAAAAAATGTCCAAATCCAAGCGGAATACCAAAGATCCTGAGAGTTATCTGGAACGATATGGCGCCGACAGTATCCGGCTTTTCTCACTGTTTGCCGCGCCCCCGGAAAGGGATCTTGACTGGAGTGACAGCGGCGTGGAAGGTGTCAACCGGTTTTTGAAACGGATCTGGCGTCTGGCTTTCGACTGGCAGGAATTTATTGCGGATTCCGCTGATGTCACCTTGGATTTCACCGGTGTCAGTTCTGAGACTATCAAGAAAATTCGTCACCTGACCCATGTCACCCTTGAACGGGTAACAAAGGATTTCGAGGGCCGGTATCATTTCAATACGTCCATCAGCGCCTGTATGGAACTGATGAATTTTCTGAATCCGCTTGAGATACCCGCCGTGGATGCTCCCGATGGTGTCGGTTTTCGCCATGCCGCTATCGAAGCGTTCCGCAGCCTGGTGACGATGCTCAACCCGTTCGCCCCGCATTTTGCAGAAGAATTGTGGCGGATTATGGGATTTACAACATTACTGGCGGAAACACCATGGCCGGAGTATGATAGGGAAGTGGCGGCGGTTGACACTATCGAAATTCCGGTTCAGGTGAACGGAAAGGTCAGAACCCGTTTTACCGTGCCGGTGGACGCCGGAAAAGATCAACTGGAAACAATGATCCGTGAGGATGCCGTTGTGATGGAATGGACCCAGGATAAAACCATCCGGAAAATCATCATCATTCCGAAGCGGTTGATCAACGTGGTGGCGAACTGATGAAAATCAAATGGCTCATTCCCATTCTCCTGATGACGATTCTGACCCATTGCGGATACCATTTGGCAGGTTTGGGAAACTCCCTGCCGGACCATATTAAAACCATTCGGATAACCGTATTTAAAAACCAGTCCTATGAGTATGGTCTGGAAAACATTCTGACCCAGGAAATGGCTGATTCATTTAATCGCCGGGCCGGGATCGACGTGGTCAGGAAATCCGGTTCTGCAGACGCGGTTCTGGAAGGGATCATCAAGGAGTATAAATATGTGCCTACGCTGAATGCTCAGCAGAAGGTTACTCAGTATTATATTTCCATCAAAGCCGAGATTCGGTTGTATGATCTGGTGAAAGACGAAGTGTATTGGGAAAACAAGAATTATATTTTCCATGAGATATACAAGGTTTCAGGCGGTTTGACGGATATTCAATCCAATCGTCAGGAAGCCTGGCAGGATGCGGCGGAAGACTTTGCGGAACGGGTCGCCAGTGTGCTGCTGGAGGGTTTTTAAGGCCTGTGAAATTTTTTAAACTCCTGACAGCCCGGAACAACTGGGAGTTGTTGGGTAATATCGCGGCCCGGAACCTGAAACTGAAATACAAAGGGTCATTTCTGGGGTTTCTCTGGTCACTGATCACACCCCTCCTGCAGATGCTCATTTATACCGTTGTTTTCTCCTATATTATCCGGGTCAAAGTGGAATGGCCGTTCGCAGTCTTTCTTCTGACGGCTCAACTGCCGTGGATCTTTTTTTCAGGGAGTCTGCAAATGGGTGCCGGCAGCATCATTGAGCATGGCAACCTGGTGAAGAAGGTCAACTTCCCCCGGGGAATACTGCCCCTGGCGACGGTGGTGTCCAATATGGTGAGTTTCGGGATCACCCTGATCGTGCTGCTGCTCTTTCTTATCGGATACAAAATCCCCTTCACACAGCATGTGGTAATGGTGATACCGGCTATACTCATTCTTTTCATGTTTACTCTGGGTCTGACGTTTATCACCAGTTCACTGGCCATTTTTTTTCGGGACGTTTTTCATATCCTGGAAATTCTGCTCCTGGTCTGGTTCTGGGCGGTGCCCATTGTCTATCCCATGACGCTTCTGGAGGATCTTGGGAAGGAAATGGACACGGCAGCAGAAATAGCGATTGCAGAAGACGTTCAGAATTCCGCTGTTTCTCAGGGGGAGAAAGAACGGACCCTCCGATTTAAAAAAACACCACTTGGCCACAATCGCGAAGTTGCTTTTCTCAGGCTTTACAAACTGAATCCCATGGTTGAGATGCTTGAACTGTTCCGATATGCATTTCTTTATCAGGCCTGGCCACCGATGAAACACTTTCTTTATGCACTCTTCTGGGGGATCGGAACCCTGATTTCCGGCTACTATATTTTTCGTCGGACATCCCCCTATTTCGCCAGGGAGATATAATGCAATACGCTCTGGAATGCACCGATGTCAGTGTCCGGTTTAAACGGTTCCGGGAAAAAGACCGGATGCTTCGGTGGACCCTCATCAATAAATTGGTCAAGAGACAGATTGCGGAAGATTTTTATGCCTTGAAAGATGTGGATTTTCGGGTCAAACCCGGTGAGACATTTGGTATTATTGGTGAAAACGGATCCGGGAAATCCACCCTTATGAAACTGATCTCGGGTATTATAAATCCCGATACCGGTTCCATATCCACTCATGGAAAAATATCCGCTCTCCTGGAACTGGGCGCCGGTTTCCACCCGGATCTCACCGGTCGTGAGAATGTTTTTCTCAATGGATCCATTATGGGGTTGACCCGGGCGCAGATACGGGACCGGTTCAAGGAAATTATGCGGTTTTCCGAGTTGGAGGATTTTATTGATACACCCATAAAACATTACTCATCGGGTATGTATATGCGGCTTGGGTTTTCTATTGCTATCAACGTCGACCCGGATATTCTGCTTATCGATGAGGTTCTGGCTGTGGGTGATCAGTCGTTTCAACAAAAATGTATGGACAAGATCCGGGATTTCAAGCGCCGGGGTAAAACCATTATTTTTGTCTCACATGATCTCAATACCGTCGGAAAACTGTGTTCCCGGGCTGTATGGCTGAATGAAGGCCGGATCAGTGCCAGGGGAACGACTCAGCGGGTCATCGATTTTTACAAGGAGAGTGTTCTGGAAACCGAAGAAACCCGGCTGGAAGAAGATCATCAGCAGGTTGAGGAGGAAGTCCGGGAACGGTGGGGCAGCAAAGACGTTGAAATCACCCGGGTAGCCTTTTGCGACAGGGATGGAAAAGAGGTTCATCAGTTTCGTACCGGTGATCCTTTCCGGGTGAAAATATCGTATAACGCCCGGCAGCGGATCAAGAAACCGGTCTTTGGCATTGCGATTCATCGGAATGACGGCGCTCATATCAATGGTCCCAACACAAAACTCGATGACCAGGTAGCAGAGTACATTCAAGGTGAAGGCTCGGTCTGGTATGAGATTGAATCGCTTCCTTTGCTGCCCGGGACATATAATTTCTCAGCTGTGGTTTATAATTACGCCTGTGATCATCCCTTTGATCATCATGACCAGATGTATTCGTTCCTGGTCACACCGGGATGCACGGAAGAAGAATACGGTCTGTTTTGGATTCCATCTGCCTGGAGGTACGAAGGTGACCACGGAAAAATCATTGCCTGACGATTTGCTCGAACTGCCTTTTGATCAGTACCAGCGGTACCGGATTCTTGCAGCTACTGCAGAAACGCTGCGATCCGGGGATGCACCCCTGAGAATACTGGATGTGGGCGGGTACCTGAAAGGCGGAGGACAGGACAGTTTCGCACCTGCCCAAAAATTCCTGCCCCGGGACCTGATTACGGTGCTGGATATCAAATTTGACGGTCCCGGACAGTATGTGGTGGGGAGCGGGACGGATCTGCCGTTTAAAAACAAATCCTACGATCTGGTGGCCGCCATGGACACACTGGAACATCTTCCCCGGGAGTTTCGCCAACAGTTCATCAATGAAATGTGCCGGGTGACCCGGCAGTGCGTCCTCATCGCCGGACCGGTATTCCGTGAAGAAACCGTCCTGGCGGAAAAAACCCTGGAACGGATTATCGTGCGAATACAGGAAATGGAACACCCGGCCCTGGTGGAGCACCTGACGTTCGGGCTGCCGGTAATAGAAGAGATTGCTGCGGCTTTGGATCAAAACGGTTTCTCCGGCCGGTCGTTCCCCGACGGGTTTTTACCCAACTGGTTCTTCATGATGATTCTGAAGCATCTGCTGCTGAAACTGAATGATCCTCAGCCGGTGCAGAAAATGCTGGACCGGTTCTATAATCTGACCATGGGATGTCATGACAACCGGGAACCCGCTTACCGGCATGTGTTTGTCTATGGTGCGCCGGATACCGGCTTAAATTTTGATGCCCTTACAAAACCCGCAGCAGACAATCCGGTCTCAGAGCATTTCGGGTATCAACTCAGCAATCTTCTCCTTGTCCGGGAACTGGCGACCATGATGGAAACCATTCACCAGGTGTATGCCACTCGGCCCAGCCGGCTGGAACTGGAGGAAATGGCAGCGGAACGGTACCGGTTCATCCTGGAAAAAGACAATATTATCCTCCGCCTCAACGATCAGATTTCGACGAAAGACCAGCGGATTGACGATCTGGAATCCCGGATGAAAGATTATGAAACTCTAAAAGATACCGTTCATCATCAGGAGAAGGAAATCATCGCCCGGGAAGGGACCATCCAGGAACTCCTCAGTTTTCGGGAACGGGTCCAGCAATCCCTCATTTACCGGATAATGAAAAAACTGACACCATGATTGAAAGTGAAACAAAGATAAAAATTCTGGAGGATACCCGGGAAATATCGGGTCGGGAGCATCGGCTTGTGGAACGGGATGACGGTTTCCGGTTCTACCTGGATCCGATCTTTCTCTATACATTAGAGCATGCCGATGAAAGTGATCTTGCGGAGAAACTCCAGGAAATGGGCGCCCGGGAAAATGAAGTACCGGTAATACATGATATCCTCCGGAAAGCCGCTCTCTTACCTCATGGGAATACAATATGACGATACGGATAGGAATTCTTACAGAACGCATGATACTGGGTTACGGCGTGGATGTGGTGGTGGACGAAACCGCCCGGCGCATGATTCGGGATGGATATGATGTTACCCTTTTCGTTACTCAGAAGGGAAAACTTTACCGGGATACGGAATATCCCATTATTGATCTCATGGAGACTGCTGAAACATCCCGGGACATATACACACCGCATTTCATGCAGGATTCCATGAAGGTGATGAATGAGCAAAACATCGATGTCTGGATCATTCACACGCCGCCGTTCTATCACTGGATGCCCATGCTGCGCCCGCCTGTAATCATGGTGGAGCACGGTACACCCCCGGGAAAATTCTTCAACCGGACTCTGGGAAAAGAACTCGATGCCTACACCCGGGAACGGTACACGAAAATTTTCCGGGCGACCCGTCCCGGGGATGCTCTCATCGCTATCTCGGAATATATCCGTTCATGTCTTCCCGGCGATGTTCAGGACAGCACGGTGGTGATCCGAAACGGTGCTGATCACTATCCCAGAGCCACCCTTGCGGAAACCTCGGAATTCAGAACACGGATCGGGATCAAACCGGATGACATCATGATACTCTGGGTCGGCCGTATACAGATGGAGGAGGACACGCAGCCATACAAAGGTCTTCAGGAGTTTCTGAAGATCGCTCCAATCCTGGCAGGTGAGTCCGATGCTGTGAAAGTCGTGGCAGTCGGCCGTGCTGATGAATCCTGCCGGGAATCTCTGGAATCGATGGGTATAATTTCGGTGTTTAATCTTCCCCGGGAGGATATGCCTGCTGCGTATGCGGCGGCGGATGTTTTTCTGAATACGTCGAAATGGGAGGGATTCAACCTGCCATTGGCGGAGGCGCAGTTTCAGGGTACACCTGTGGTGGCATACAGACTCTGTGCCCATCCTGAAGTCGTGCTGGATGGTAATTCAGGTGTTCTGGCGAACTCCGTGAAGGAACTCACTGAGGCGACGCTTAAGATTATCCGGGATCCGGAATACCGGACTCGACTGGCATCAGGCGCCCGGAAACACTCATCCCGGTTTACCTGGGACCGTAATGCAGAAGAGGTGATGCGGCTCCTGGAAAATTGCCGTAAAACGGCTGTCCGGAATAAAACAGAACCCATCGCATCTGAATCCCTGAAAAAAGATGCACGGTACTACTGGCGCTCCGCCCGGCGAATTGTTCACCGGGAGGGACTGAGTGTCCTGGGCCGGGAAGCCGTGGGCTGGATCAAACGCCGATTAAAAAAATAGCGGTAAGGGAGAGAACTATGCGAAAATATACCTTGATCAATCTGTTCCACCCGGACATAGATCAATCCCGGGGAAACCGTGTCCTTCTCGATCAGATCAGGGATCTGCCGGATCTGACCATTCGGGATATGTACCGGGAGTATCCTGATTTTAAAATCGATGTGAAGCGTGAACAGCAGCTTCTGCTGGATTTTGATCTCATCGTCTTTCAGCATCCGTTTTACTGGTATAGTGCACCGGCCCTGATGAAAGAATGGCAGGATAAAGTGCTGGAAATGGGGTTTGCATATCCACCGGGTGTGGGGGACCGATTGAAAGGCCGCGACTGGCTGTCCGCCATCACAACCGGTGGTGCTCAGGAGGCCTACTGTTCCGGCGGATTCAATAATTACTCCATGAGTGAACTATTGAAACCGTTCCAGCAGACCGCCAACCTGTGCGGGATGATCTGGCACCGGCCGTTTGTGGTACACCGAGTCCTGCCCGACGGGATAAACGGCTATCCGAATATTGCGGCGGAAGAGCTGACAAAGCGAGCCGAAGCATATCGGGCTTATCTGAAACAACTCATCAATCAGCAATAAGAATATATATGAATCAACCGGTTGAAGCCTCAGGGGGATCATTGAGTCCCGGCATTATTTCTGAATATACCGGCGAAAATGACCGGGATCAGCTTCGGCAACTGTATGGACAATATATTACTGAGCTTCAGTCCATTGAACCGTCATATCCGGGTTCGAAGGATTCCGATACGGAATACTGGTGGGAATCCCGGGAAGATCTCACGCTGCTTTATCTGGTTATGGCAGGGCGACCCACGGGATTTGTGATCATTGTGTCGGGCCGGTGGGTGGATTCCGATGTGGATTGTGAAATATGCGAGATGTATATTGAAAAACCGTTCCGGAGCCTCTCATCCCTGCGATCCCTCATGGGCGCTGCCATGAAACACTTAAGCGGCCGGGCCGGATTCCAGGTTCTGGTGAAAAACACACGTGTCCGGCAGGTGTTTCAGGACATTTTGAGCCGGAACCTGATTCCATACACCTACCATCATGCGCTGGAGGACGGCCTTCAATATGCCCGGTACCGATTTATGGGTCCTGATCGATTTTAGATACCGGAAACATCGGAATTCCAGTAAAACTAAAGCGCGTGTTTTACCTTGGGACAAGTCCGCTGGAAATAGAGAAGATCTTTATCACCGTTTTCCAAATGAACCGTCACCGCTTCATAGCATCGTTTGAATTCGGGATGGTCGATAATCGTCCATTTGTCTGCGATCTTTCCCGGTCGCACGGTGATGGGGGGGAGCGGTTTATCCGGTTTACGTTTTGCACCGGTGAGGACGATGAAATCGGGTTCCTGATCCAGAACATAGTCCGGATCCCGTTTGATATGGCCGGTGAGCATCGTGCCGCCGCTGCTTTGCCAGTCACTGTGAGCGATATGGTGGTCGCACAGCCCCCGCATATCAATCGCTCTCAACCCGGAATAGAACGGGACTTTCCCGGCAGGGATCACCGCCAGAGTTTCCTGTTCAATTGTTCTTTCGGTGATCCGTCTCAGTTCAATACCGAGTTCGGTTAACACGTCCACCGGTTCAGGATCACCCAGCACACGCTGTGCAAGTGTCGAACCCTTCTGGAACGGTTTTTGAGCGATGTACCCACTGATGAGGATATGAAGAAAGAGAAGTATACCTACGGCGTAGCCGAACCATCGGACAGCATGCTTGAATTTGGCGATGACAGCAGATGCACCCAGAACCAGCAGTGGCAGAATGGGCACATACAACCGGTTGGCGGCCATCCAGTCACCACCGATCCATACCGTATATCCGAGATAGAAGCTTGAGGTCACCAGAATCGTCCAGAGCCCGCTGATTTTAGGACGGATTAACAAACCCACAACCAGAAGGATTAATAACGCCAGTCCGCCCTCAGCCAGGAAACCCTTCAAGTAGATGATACCGTTGGGTACAAGATCACCTGTCGGGGTGGTTTTTGCGTAAAATGTATTGGGCAGCCACTCACCATAATACAGTTTTCGAAATACGACATGAGCCGCAACCGGGATCAGAAACCCGGCCAGCCGTTGAAACAGTGCCGGATGACGTTGCCACCGTTTGGGATTCTCCACGTGACTCATGAACATCACCAAAAGACCGATGGCGATACCTTCAGGACGGGTCAAAGCAGCCAACGCCCAGATTACGCCTGACAGATATCCCGGACGGCTCTTCCGCTCCTCAACACCGATGGCCAGAACCCCCATCATGATCAGCCAGGAAAAGAACAGTGTTTCCATCCCGGTAGTGGACCATAGTGCGATACTGGGAAACGATGCCAGGAGAATGACCGGCAGGGAAATGGGAAATCGGGGTGTAAACTCCCGCTGACGATGGGCAATAATTGTTATGGTGATAAACAGCAGGATCGTGGAGAACACACTGAGAAATGCACTGAGTATCGGTAAGGGCAGTTTGACGGCTGCTGCTCCGGCAAGAATCAGGGTCCAGAGAAAATTTGTGTACCCTTCGACAGGTTGTTGATGCGGATTGAAAACCAGTCCATAGCCGTCAGCCATGTTCTGCGCATAGCGGAGGGAAATGTAAACATCATCGTCTGTGGAAAAAGCGTTATTGTAGGACAGGGCCAGGAGCGCAAAAAGGAATACAGCCAGAATAAAACCATAACGATCCAGAGAACTGCTCACCCGCTTTCCCTCCTGCAACAGAAATCCCTACTTGCCACCGAAAAGCGCGTTAAAAAAATTGTCTGATTCGTTCCCGGAATTGCGACTGCTGGTTGAAGATGATCGGCTGGATGTACTCGAAGTTCTCGTTTTCGATGTTGACGATCCGAATGACCGGGCTGAACTTGAACCAGTGCTTCTGGAACCGATACCGGTACTGCCGCTTCCCTGTGATGAGAAGGACTGTGAACCGGGCCGGGCTGCTGATGCCCGGCTGCCACCGCTTCCCACTACCTGTTTGGTCACTTTGAACACCACGGGTATCCCACCGTCCTCAACGGGTTTTGCCAGAGAAACCGTATTCATATACATCACCGGCGCATCCTTGGGAATCTCGGTCACCCCGGAGTCAGTAGATACGACGCGAATAATCCGCTCCAGGGGGAACGTGGCGGTGAGACCGGAATAAAGACTCTTGTATGTGATTGTTTTTAATTCAAGGTTAATCGCGTATTCCGTTACTCGAATGGCAGAACCATTAGCCATCACCAGTGCATATACAGGTTGTTCAACCTGGGATACCTCAGCGGATGCCATCGCACCTGCGGCAAATACAACTAAACAAATACCAATCAGCAGTTTAATCCGCATACCTACCTCCATCACTGTTAGTCTAAAGGGGAATGCCCCTTAGGTCAATGGCAATCACGAAAAAGAACCATGACAGAACATCTCTTTATAAAGATCGCCTGAGGTCGCCGGCTGGTTCGATATTTTTTTTGATTTTCTGAGAAGTGGTGTGGTAAATGTCGTACATTCGGAAAAAATCCGAATCTTTAATATTGGAGGAAAGTTAAATGATTGATAAAGTTCGGGAAGCACTCAAAACGGTTCAGCCATATCTTCAATCTCACGGCGGTGATGTAGAACTCGTCGATGTCGTGGAAGGTGTCGTTAAAGTCAAACTCAAAGGCGCTTGCGCGGGATGTCCCGGCGCAACTATGACCCTGAAGATGGGTGTGGAACAAATGCTCAAAGAAAAGGTTCCGGAAGTTGTCAGGGTCGAGGCTGTCTGAATTCCTTCTGACACTGACTTTTCCTTAAAAAATCTGACAAAACAATTATGGCTCATCGTATTTCAAAGAAATGCATTATCTGCGGAATTTGCGCGGAAGTTTGTCCCGAGGCTGCTGTTCGAGACGACCTTAAGTCCGATATTTATTCCATTGAGGAAGTGAAATGTACGGATTGCGGAGAATGTCTCGAATCATGCCCTGTCGATGCCATTGCCCGGGTCGACTGATCCGGTCGATTCTGTCATTCGGGATTCTGGTCCTGTTAATCACCGGATGTGTCCCCACGCATTCTCCCGGACCATCTGTCGGGCAAGATCAAGTGACTGAGCACACTGAAGGGACTATTGTTCTTAAACCGGATTATCAGAATCTGAAAGATGATTTTTTTGGAGGGTCAACTGCCTGCGATACCTGTCATTCCGCTATCTATAAACGCTGGAAGGATTCTGCTCACGGAAAGGAATTTAACCGGGTTTATTCGGATTCTCCTCATGAGGGCCCGTGTTTGCGGTGTCACACAACAGGGGATGAATCAGGTGTGGGATGTGAAGCCTGCCACGGACCCCGGGGATCCCATGTGAAGTTACCCGGAGCATTCCATGACACGGATTGCCGGTTATGCGAGATTACCCGGGAATGTATCCGGTGTCATACCCGTTCTATTGATCCGGAATTCAATGTGGCCCGTGGATGGAAGGAAATCGGACATGGTCATGAGTAGCGAATTCCGGAAAACTCTGGTTTCAAATGGTGTCCTACCCATCTCCGGCGGCATTCTCACGGCTTTTTCTTTTCCGGATTATAATCTGTGGCCCCTGGCATGGATCGCCCTGCTTCCCCTGCTCATATCCATCCGGCACGAAACCCGGCTGCGAATCGTATTTTTACGAAGCTGGATCTTCAGTGTGACCGGTTTTCTCATCAGCCTCTCCTGGGTGCGGATATCCATGCAGGAGTATGGTGGTGTTCCTGTCTGGATGAGTCTTTTATTCCTGCTGCTTCTCTCAGTGAGTTGTGCTGTTTTCCCCAGTCTTGCAATGGTTCTGTCCATCCCGGCCAGACATCGGTACAAACTGCCCATGATGGCAACCCTGCCTGTTTTATGGGTGACCATGGAGTTTGTCCGGGGTGAGTTCTTCTTCAAGGGCTTTCCGTGGAACAGTCTGGGACTGTCCCAATTCTCATTCCTGCCCCTACTGCAGAATGCCGACTGGGGATCCTATTACGGATTATCCTTTCTCATTGTCATGGTGAATTGTACCCTGGCTGCGATTCTCTTCAGATCCCGGTTCTGGAAACATCAGTTGATCCTTACCGGACTGCTTGTGATCTCGGCCCTTGCTTACGGCAGCTTTAAACTCAATCAACCGGAAACCGGCCGGCCGTTTAAAGCTGCGATCGTTCAGGGTAACATTGATCAGCATGAGAAATGGAATGAAAGTTCCCGGTTGAAGATCCTTAATGACCATCTGGCACTCACAGAACAACTCCTTCACCAATCCCCGGATCTTCTGGTCTGGTCGGAATCAGCGCTGACTTTTTATTTCCGGTTTGCTGAGCGTTACGAGCCTTATGGAGATGAAAATTGCGGATGGCGAATTCGAGATGTGATCCGAAAAGCCGGGGTTCCTTTAATCACCGGTACCCTGGATCGTATCGGTGATGATATTTTCAACAGCGCGGTTATGGTGCGTCCAGAAGGTCTGGACACTTATTATAACAAAGAACATCTGGTGCCGTTCGGGGAGTATATTCCCGGCGGGAAACTGCTTTTTTTTGTCAATCGACTGGTCTCAAATGCCATCGGTGAATTTGCAACCGGAACATTTGAGGGACCTCTGGTGTATGAAAGAGGAGCAGTGGGGATGACCATATGTTACGAACAGATTTTTCCGAAGTTGGTGCGAAACCGGGTTTTGGGTGGAGCGGATGTGATCTGCAACATCACAAACGACTCATGGTTCGGCCGATCCTCGGCGGCAATGCAGCATTTTTCAGTATCCTGTTTTCGCGCAGTGGAAAACAGACGTCCGGTGATTCGGGCGGCCAATTCAGGGATTTCCGGCGCGGTGGACTCCAGAGGCCGTATCCTTCACAGGACAGGTCTTTTCCAACAGGATTCATTCATAGTAACGGTCCATACGGCGCCGGAGAAATCAATTTATCTGATTTACGGCGATTTATTCGCCGGTATTTGCATTTTTATCTCGATAATTCTGTGTATAATCTACTTTCTTGACAAAATATATTGTCGAAATTCCGGGAGGTAAACATGAACGAAGATCTGATTAAAGGAAAACTAAGCAAACTGAATAAGTATTCTGTACGGCTTGATGATATCGGGAGGCGTCTTTGACATCGTTGACAAAAAACAAAAAATCCGAGAATTAGATAAGGAAATCACCCGGGAAAATTTTTGGAACAATCCCAACACTGCCAGGAAAATTACCCGGGAACGAGCGCATCTGGTAAAAATTACGGAGATGTGGGATGGATTCGATTCCCAGATTGGTGATCAGGTGACGCTGATGGAACTTTCCCGGGAAGACGAAGAGCTGTACCGGGAAGTCGATGCATCACTCAGTGAGTTCACCCGGGAGTTTGAGCGGTATGAATTTGAGACCATGTTCAGTCAGAAACATGATCTCTCCAATGCCATCGTTGCTATTCATCCCGGCGCCGGCGGTACGGAGTCGCAGGATTGGGCTCAAATCCTGCTTCGAATGTACACTCGATGGGCGGAACGCCGGGGTTTTAAACTCGACATGCTGGATTTTCAGCCGGGTGACGAGGCTGGAATTAAAAGCGCCACATTTCAGGTTTTAGGGGAATATGCATATGGATATCTGAAAGCTGAAGTGGGAGTGCACCGCCTGGTGAGAATCTCACCTTTTGATGCAAACTCAAGACGTCATACGTCATTCGCTTCAATTTTTGTCTACCCGGAAATCGAGGATGATGTTGATATTGAGATCAACCTGGCAGAGGTCCGGGTTGATGTATACCGGGCAAGTGGTCCCGGTGGCCAGGGAGTCAACACAACAGACTCTGCCGTGCGATTGACTCACATTCCATCCGGTATTGTAATCACTTGCCAGAATGAACGCTCACAGCACCGGAACAGAGATATTGCTATGAAAATCCTCCGGGCTCGGCTATATGATTTGAAACTTAAGGAAATGGATGAGGAGAAACGTAAGGTTGAGGACGGCAAGAAGGAAATCGCATGGGGAAGCCAGATCCGCTCCTACGTCCTCCATCCGTATCGAATGATAAAAGACCACAGAAGTGATGTGGAAACCGGTAATGTGGATGATTTCCTTGATGGAAATATCGACGCGTTTATGGAAGCCTTTCTTCGGACAGGAAAATATTAAGGAGAGCTGAAACTCAATGAAGTACGAGTATTATATTGGATTGCGCTATCTCCGGGCACGCCGAAAACAGGCTATGATTTCCATTATTACCGGTATTTCAATCCTGGGCGTTGGGCTCGGTGTGGCCGCTCTGATTATTGTATTGGCCGTTATGACAGGATTTGAGGAGGATCTCAGGGAAAAAATACTGGGTATGAACGCTCATGTGGTGATTGTGCCCAATTCCTATGAGGATCACATCCCGGATTACGATAAGGTCCGGGAACAAATCAGAGCCATCCCGGATATTAAAGCTGTGGAAGTCTTTACGTACAGTAAAGCAATGATCTCCCATGGATATCGATCAGATGGTATTGTTCTGAAAGGTCTTGATGTGGCCAGAGATACCGCAGCGGATTTGCGTAAATTCATGGTAAAAGGGTCCGTGGATGATCTGATGAAACTGCCTCCCGGTCGCGGTGACGGTGGAGTTCCCCTGCCGAAAGATGGGATTATTCTCGGGGAGGAACTGGCGATATCTCTCGGGGCAAGATTGGGCGAAACTGTTAATATCACCACGTCCCGGGAATCGCTGACACCGGTGGGAATGATTCCCCGTTCCCGTGCATTCCGGGTGGTGGGACTTTTCCGGTCCGGCATGTTTGAATACGACAGCAGCATGGCTTATCTGGCACTGGCTCCGTCACAGACCTTATTCGGAATCAATAACGGTGTAAATGGTTTCGAACTCAGGGTAAACAAAATTTTTGATACACCGGTTCTGTCCGAGGATCTTCGGCAAAAACTGGGTTCCCGATTCTGGGTCCGGGACTGGAAAGACATGAATCAGACCTTTTTTGCTGCTCTGAAACTGGAAAAAATGGCTATGTTCATTATATTGACCCTCATCATCTTTGTCGCCTCATTTAACATCATAAGTTCACTGACAATGATGGTGATGGAGAAGCATAAGGACATCGGAATATTAAAGGCAATGGGCGCTACAAACCGTGGTGTTCACTTGATTTTTTTAACTCAGGGAGTAATAATAGGACTAGTGGGTACCGTGCTTGGATGCGTTGCAGGAACGACTTTGAGCTGGATAGCTGATACCTTCCAACTGATTAAACTTCAGGGTGAGGTTTACTACATCAGTTTTCTTCCCTTTAAGGTTCAGTTGAGTGATGTCGTTGCAATCTGTTCGGCCTCTCTGATTATCAGTTTCCTGGCGACGATCTATCCTGCCAGACAGGCATCCCGGTTGGATCCGGTGGAGGCAATTCGATATGAGTAGCAGTCCTTTGATAAGCGTCCGTGGCGTTGTAAGATCATTTACAACCCGGAAGTCTTCCGTCCCGGTTCTCCGGGGGGTCGATCTGGATGTGTTTGAAGGCGAAATCGTGGCACTCACCGGGGCGTCCGGTGTGGGGAAATCCACGTTGCTCCATCTTATGGGAGGTCTGGACAGACCCACTGGGGGTGACATTTTGTTTCGCGACCGATCCCTGGGCGCACTAAGCGAGGCCGAGTTGGCGGAGTACCGGAACAAGAGCATCGGTTTCGTTTTTCAATTCCACCATCTGCTTCCGGAATTCTCCGCACAGGAAAATGTTGCGATGCCGTTAATGATACGGGGCATCTCCAAAAAGGATGCACTGTCACAGGCCTCTAAGCTGCTGGATGCCGTTGAACTCTCTCACCGTAACCATCACATTCCCGGTGAGTTATCCGGCGGGGAACAGCAGCGGGTGGCTCTCGCCCGATCTATGGTTACAAACCCTTCTCTGATTCTCGCAGATGAACCCACCGGGAATCTGGATGAAGAAACAGGCAAGAATGTTTTTGATGTAATTTTACGACTGAATCAGGATTTCAGAGTCAGTTTTGTGGTGGCAACCCATAACATGGATATTGCTGAATCTGTTCACCGATGGCTGCGGGTTACTGATGGCCGGGTGGAAGAGGTTCGACGGGATGAGGTTGCTGTATTGACCGTTTAGAGCACACTGCCGAGGGGTGGTGTTGATCTCATATTATGAAGGGAGAATCTCATGTTCGAAAAGTTCACGGATCGTGCCAGACTGGTGATTATGCTGGCGAAAAGCGAGGCGGAACGGCTGCAACATGATCAATTGAGCACGGAACATCTGCTGTTGGGGTTGATCAAGGAGGGCGGCGGCATTGCCATGCGGGCTCTTCGCAAATTGAATGTCAGCCCTCAAACACTGCAGTTGCAACTTGAGCGACGGGTAGTTCTGGGTAATCGTCGAACCTATCACCGGGATCTTCCCTTTTCTGATCTGGCAAAAAAAGTGTTGGAGGCTGCCGTATACGAGGCCAAAGAGTTGGGCCAGAATTATATTGGCACCGAACATCTCCTTCTGGGGATGGTGCGTGAGAGAAATGGTGTAGCCGGAAAAATGCTCCGGGATTCAGGAATCACCCTGGATGCGTTGCGGGAGATAATCCTTGATATGTTGAGTCCAGTGAAGGGGAAATCGCGGGAGAAATCCAAAACTCCGGCGCTGGATGCATTTGGCCGAGATCTTACCGCGCTGGCGGAAAACAATACACTGGACCCCGTTGTGGGTCGTTCAGGGGAAATCGAACGTCTTGTTCAGATTCTGTGCAGACGTCAGAAAAACAACCCGGTGCTTATCGGTGATCCCGGAGTGGGAAAAACCGCCATTGTTGAAGGTCTCGCACAAAAAATCGTCGATCGAGATATTCCTGAAATTCTTGGTGATAAACGTATCGTGAGTCTGGATCTGGCCGCCCTTGTTGCGGGTACTAAATACAGGGGTCAGTTTGAAGAACGGCTTCAAGCCGTCATAAAAGAGCTTCAGAGTACCCGGGATGTAATCATTTTCATTGATGAACTTCACACGCTTGTAGGGGCCGGTGCCGCGGAAGGATCTATTGATGCATCCAATATGCTGAAACCGTCACTCTCACGGGGTGAAATCCAGTGTGTTGGCGCCACTACTCTGGATGAGTATCGCAAGCACATTGAAAAGGATGGCGCTTTGGAACGCCGGTTCCAGACTATTTTTGTGAGTGCGCCATCTGTCTCGGAAACCATAGAAATTATCCGGGGTCTGAAGCATAAATATGAATCCCATCACAAAGCCCGGTTTACGGATGATGCCATTATTGCTGCGGCCAAGATGGCTGACAGATACATCAGTGACCGGAACTTGCCGGACAAAGCCATCGATGTGATCGATGAAGCGGGTTCCCGGGCGAGACTGGCGGCTTCCCGGGTGCCGGAATCCCTGAAAGATCTGGAAAAACAAATTACAGGACTGGAAAAAGAAGTGGAAGAAGCTTTGCTTAATCATGATTTCGATCTTATCCGCGAACTTAAGGAGCATCAGCAGAAATTACGGCAGGAAGTGGAATTGATCCGGAATGAGTGGCGTGAAACACAATCTGAGAAATCCATTGTGGTAACGGCGGAAGATATCTCTTATATCGTTTCTCAGTGGACAGGTGTTCCTCTGCAGAAACTTGAAGAAACGGAATCAGAGCGGCTGTTGAATATGCCTGAGGATCTGCACAAACGAATCGTGGGTCAGGATGAGGCCATCGAGGTGGTTTCCAAAGCCATCCGCCGGGCTCGCTCCGGTCTTAAAGACCGGAAAGAACCCATTGGCTCGTTTGTCTTTCTGGGACCCACCGGTGTGGGTAAAACAGAACTGGCCCGTGCCCTTTCACAATATATGTTTGGTGATGAAAAATCTTTGATCACTATTGATATGTCGGAATTTATGGAAAAACATACGGTCTCCCGCCTGGTGGGATCGCCGCCGGGATATGTCGGGTATGGGGAAGGCGGACAATTAACCGAGAAAGTGCGTAGACGGCCATATTCAGTGGTATTGCTTGATGAGATCGAGAAGGCAAGTCCCGATGTTTTCAATATTCTTCTTCAGGTCATGGAAGATGGGCATCTTACTGATGCCATGGGCCGTCAAGTGGATTTCAGAAACACTGTCCTCATCATGACATCCAATATCGGCGCCCGGCATATTAAGAAAGGAACATCACTGGGATTTACTTCCTCCTCTTCCGACCGAAGAATGGCATATGATAAAATGAAGGATACCGTGCTTCAGGAAATGAAACACACATTCAATCCCGAATTTATTAACCGGGTGGATGAAATTGTTGTATTCCATCAGTTGAGTCGGGAACAGATAGCGGAGATCATAGGTCTCACTATTCAACAGTTCAATCATCAACTTAATGAAGTGGATCTGGAACTGTTCCTCAGTGATGAAGCCCGGGAATGGCTGACGGAGAAAAGCTATCAACCGGCTTATGGTGCCCGACCGGTAAAACGCATGATCAGAAAATTTATCGAAGACCCCCTTGCAGAGGATATGCTGCGAAACGCTTTTAACTACGAGGGTGGCAAGATTCATATCACCCTTGATGGCGGGGGATTAAAGTTCACTCCTCTTCAAGATGCGGTTCCAGCCCTTGCAACGCCTGAAAATTCGTTGGAATAACGGATTCCGCTCATTAAAGTGGTATTTCAGCTTGACGGAACCCAATGGGAAAACTAAACTACATCGCCATGTTATGGTGAGGTTAAATTGGGTTCCCATGGATAGTAAACTGAAAGAAAAAAATAATCCTGAATTTATAGTGATGGCGGTCGTCGCTTTTGTTTTCCTGCTGACGATGTTTTTTGCAGGTGCTGCGCATGGACAGGCAGCGCCGGAACTGGTTATCCGGGACATCACTGTAATTGGAAACAGCACAATTGAAGTCGATACTATTCTGTATGCTTTGAAGTCACGAATTGGACAGCCGGCGGAGGCGAATCAGATTCGTCGTGATATCAAGGCACTTTACCGGAGTGGTTTTTTTGACGAAGTGAACGTGGAATATGAGGCTGTGGAAGACGGCATTAAGCTGATCTATATTGTGAAGGAACGGCCTATAATTACCGATATCGTTTACTCAGGTGTTGAGAGTATCGCCATGACCACCGTCAAAGAAGTGGTCACGGTTGAGCAGGGCAAGCGGTACAATCCGATCCTGGTTGAAGAAACCGTCAATTTAATCGAGGAAAAGTACCGGGAAAAAGGATACCAGTACGTTCTTGTATCACCTCGGCTGACATCGTCCCAGGAAGGTGTTGCATCACTGATTTTCGCAGTTGACGAAGGTCTTAAAGTCCGGGTAAAGGAAATTAAATTTATTGGAAATCATTCACTCACTGATGGGACCCGGTTATGGGGTCTCAGGCAGCGAATGAAAAAGAATCGGACCTACCAATTTTTTTCCTGGGTCACAAATGGCGGATATCTGAAACAGGACTTCATGGAAGAAGATATTGCCGCACTGGAAGAATACTATAAAAACAAAGGGTTTCTCCAGGTGTCTATCAGTAAACCGGAGATTATCAAGGAAGAACCGTTAACATCTTTCTTCTCGAGTAAGATGAAACAGTATGTAACGATTGTCATCCGGATTGATGAAGGCGCTGTCTATCATCTGGGTAAAATTGATGTTCGCGTCGACGATGAGACCGTATTCCCGGCAGAAACCATCAAACAGGTTCTCAATGGTGTCAGGATTGAAAATTACCGGAAATATTTGTCCGGATCAATCTTCTCAAAAGTGGGACCCCGGTTTGCTGAAGGAGAACGGTATTCCTATAAACTGGAACAGGAATCGTTGGAACAGTTGTCGGATCTCTATGGTCTTAAAGGGTATATCTACGCATATATTGACCCTGCAAAAACCATCAATGATGAAACTCATGAAGTGGATATTGTCTTCACCATCTCTGAAGGTCCCCAGGCGTTTCTGCACTCTCTGGAATTTATCGGAAATTATCGGACACGTGACCGGGTTTTACGCCGGAATTTTATGCTCGCTGAAGGTGATGTTTTCAATTCTGCTCTGATTAAACAGTCAATCGCCCGGATTCATTACTTGAGTTATATTGATGAAGTTCTTCCGGATATCCAACCGGCATTTGATCAATCCCAGGTAGATGTAAAAATCAATCTGATGGACAATAAACAAACAGAACTGCAATTGGCTGGAGGATATTCCGAATCCGATGGGTTTTATGGACATATCGGGGTTTCGGAACATAACCTGTTCGGTCGTGGTCAGGAATTCAGCCTCAGTGCAACTGCCGGTGATGAATATCAGACATTCAGCTTATCATTTATGGATGACTGGATTTTTGACCGACCCATCTCAACTGCTTTGGCTGTCTGGAACGCATACTCTAATCGGGATTACGAGTATTCCAAACGAAAAACAATCGGTGGCAGTATTTCCGGCGGCAGAGGGTTCAGGTATTATGTCCGAACCCGGGTAACATACAAACTCACAACAACAAATGTTTACGATATCGAAGAAGACGCTGATGAGACGATCTTTGAAGCGGAAGGTACCAGTCTCACATCATCTCTTATCGCGACAACAAGTCGTGACACCACGGACAATAATCTTGATCCCACACGGGGAACAAGAACAAATTTCTCTGTTGAGTATGCCGGAGGTGTTCTTGGCGGAGATAATGATTTCTATAAAACAATGTTTTCCTGGGCATACTACTATAAATTACCCCAGGAAATGGTCTTTGCTTTCCGGTCTGAATTTGATTACGGCGATGGTCTGGAAGGCCAGGAACTGCCGTTTTATGAACGGTTTCGCCTGGGCGGTTCACGATCCATCCGGGGATATCCGGATCGTTCCATTGGACCCTGGGATGAAGATGGTCGAAATGAAGGTGGAAATAAAGCCGTTCAGTTAACTGCCGAGATTCAGATTCCAATTGCCGGTCCACTCAAAACCGTTCTCTTCGCTGATGCCGGTGATACGTATGCCAAAGAAGATTCCGTTGACCTGCGAACTCTGCGACCCAGCGTTGGCGTGGAAATTCGGTTTTTGTTACCGCACTTTTATATTCCTCTGCGGTTTATCTGGGGGTATAACCTGGATCCGCTGGATGATGAATCTCGAAATGATTTTGAATTTACAATGGGAACTATGTTCTAAATTTATCTAAAAATGTAAGGAGTAAAAAATGGAAAAACGTTTAATTCTGATTGCAATGATGCTTGTTACTGTCGGTTTGATTTTTCAACCTGCTATCCGGGCTGAAGTTAAAATCGGGTTTGTAAATCCTCAGAAAATTATTGAAGACTCAGTTGCCGGTAAAGCCGCGTATGCCAGCCTGAAACAGGTTCAGGAAAGTCATCGCCAGGTGATAGAAGGAAAAAAGGCGGAAATTGATGGCGCTGAAGAGGAACTGCAAAAACAGTATTTCACTCTTTCCGAATCTGCGCGAGCTGAAAAAGAAGAAGCTATCCGGAAAGCTAAAACTGATTTCAAACGTATGCTGGAAGATGCCGATGGCGATCTGTCTGTTAAAGAAAAATCCTATCTTGAAAAGATCGATAAAGAGGTTATGCAACTCATCAACAAAATCGCGAAGGATGAGGGTTATTCCATTATTCTGGGTATGAATGGTCCCTCAGTTCTCTACGCTGACCCCGGACTCGATCTGACGGACAAGGTTGTCAAGGCTTACGACGCAACAAAACAGTAGGAATTCGTGATGGATACCAACCGGATCAACTCAATTTCTCTCGGTGATCTGGCGTCACTGGTTGATGGAACGGTATTCGAGGGAATGGAAAGTCTGGAGATTACCGGGCTGGCTGCACTGGATAAAGCGGGTCCCGGAGATCTGTCTTTCCTGACTAATCCCCGGTACAAATATCTTCTTGAAACAACTCGGGCAGGGGTCATTCTCACAGGTGAAACCCTGGAAAAACAGTATGGGTTTGCGGTATTGAAGGTAAGTAATCCCTATCTGGCTCTGGCGAAAATATTGACGCATTTTCATCCCGTCTCCCTGCCCGAACCGGGTATTCACAGCACGGCAGTCATCGGAAATAATTTTCGATCTGGTGATAATGTTTCGGTGTCATCGCATGTGACCATCGGAGCAGATGTGTCAATTGGAAGCTCCTCAACGATCCTGCCGGGTGCTTTTATTGGAGATAACACTACCATCGGTGAACATTGTATTATCAACCCCAACGTGACGATCTGTCACGGGACTGTCATTGGCTCCCGGGTGATTATACATGCCGGTGCGGTGATTGGTTCTGATGGATTTGGATTTGCCCGGGATGGTGCTAAGTACATCAAAGTGCCACAGGTGGGCCATGTGGTTGTTGAGGATGATGTTGAGATCGGAGCTAATACTACCATTGATCGGGGTAGCATGGGTGTGACCCGGATCTGCAGAGGCACTAAACTCGATAACCTGATTCAACTCGCACATAATGTGGTAATCGGTGAAGATACGGCTATTGCCGCTCAAACCGGTATTTCAGGGAGCACTCAGGTCGGTACACGTGTTACCATGGGCGGTCAGGTGGGAGTTAATGGTCATATCAAGATTGGTGATGACAGTATTCTGACAGCCAAATCCGGGATTACAAAATCAATATCTCCAAAATCCATCATATCAGGATTCCCCCCGGCTCCTCACCGTCGATGGCTGCGCAATCAGTCTGTGTTGAACCATGGCGTGGAATTAAAAAAACAGATCCAAAAATTGGAAACCGAACTGGACTCACTTAAAATACAGATGGAAAAACTGTTGAAAGAGAGGGAAATTTGATTGCAGAAACAGCAGTAATTCATTCTTCTGCAGCATTAGCCGAAGGGATATCCATTGGGCATTATTCAGTTATTGGCGAAGATGTCACCATTGGCAAGGGGACAACCATCGGCAGCCATGTCGTGATCGAAGGCCCGACGACAATTGGTGAACGAAATACCATCTCACATCACGCAGCTATCGGTGGCGCACCGCAGGATCTCAAGTATCGCGGTGAACCCACACGTCTGGAGATCGGGGACGAGAATACGATTCGGGAATTTACGACCTTGCACCGCGGTTCTGTGGATGGTGGCGGTGTTACTCGGATTGGAAGTCGGAACTTGATCATGGCATATGTCCATATTGCTCATGACTGCCGGGTCGGGAACGATATTGTGATTGCTAATGCCGTCAATATGGCTGGTCATGTTACCATCAATGATTTCGTTATTATCGGCGGTATATGTGCGATACACCAGTTTGTCAGGATAGGCCGGTACGCATTTATCGGCGGCTTTACAGCCGTCTCGCAGGATGTGGTTCCCTTTGGTCTCATGTCCGGAGATCGTGGATCTCTGCGGGGTACAAATAATGTGGGTCTGAAACGGCGGGGTTTTGATCCGCAGCGGCGTCAGAGAATCCATACTGCAGTGCGATACCTGATCAATCAGGATATGAACTTGAAGTCTGCTGTAAGTAAAATTAAAGAAGAGTTTGCTGATGATCCGGATATCAGTGAACTCCTGACATTTATTGAATCTTCGGAACGGGGAATTTGCTGATGACTACTTCAGGTAAACTTCGAGCTGGTGTTATTGGGGTCGGCCATCTTGGCCGACATCACGCCCGAATCTATAGTGAGATTCCCGATGTGGAACTGGTGGGTGTTTCAGACGTCAACGCTGATTCCCTCAATAGCATTACATCTAAATTCAATTGCAAAGGCTATGCGGATTACCGGGATATGATTGAGCAGGTGGACCTGGTCAGTGTTGCTGTTCCCACCACGGAACATTTTGCCGTTGCCGGACCGTTCCTGGCTGCGGGTAAACATGTTTTGGTTGAAAAACCCATTACCGCAACAGTCGATGAAGGTAATCGATTGGTCCGGCAGGCTCAGGAAAACGACCGAGTCTTGATGGTGGGGCAGAGTGAGCGGTTCAATCCGGCCATTGCGTCTGCATCGGAATTTGTAAAAGCCGCCAGATTTATTGAAGTCCACCGACTGGGTCCATTCACATCCCGAGCGACTGATGTGGATGTCGTACTGGATCTGATGATTCATGATATTGACCTGATTCTGAGCTGGGTGTCATCGGATGTCGTGGATGTAAGGGCATCCGGAGTTCCGGTGCTGACCCAAAAAATTGATATAGCCAATGCCCGCATTGAATTTGCGGACGGGTGTAATGCCAATATTACTGCCAGCCGGATCAGTCTTCAGGCAACTCGAAAAGTGCGCGTGTTTCAGGCGGATTCTTACATTTCAATCGATTGCATGAATCAATCCATCAGCTGTTTTCGGCGAAAAGCAGGTGATGTCCCTCCTGACAATCCCATGGCTGCTATCGAACCCGTACCGTTTACCATCGACAAAGTCGAACCGCTCTACTCGGAACTCAGTGCCTTTGTGCAGGCTGTCCAGGGGAAAATTCCAGCACCGGTACCGGGAACGGCAGGTCTGAAAGCGCTGGAAATGTGCACGTTGATCTCGGATCTGATCCGAAAAAACATGAAATCCTGATCCAGCAAAAAAAAACGGGTCAAAGTCCTTCAGAAACATCGATTCCCATGAAGAGAACCTGTGGTTTGCCTGCAGTACCTGTGATGCTTACTGGAATGTACTGTTTCGGATCAATCTTTTTACCGGGTTCATGAGGATATATCTTGACGTCCAGATTTAGCAGAGAGTTATCCATGATATCTTCACGGTAAATACTGCCGGTAACCAGGACCGATCCAAAATCTCCTCGTGCCCATACTTCTTTGAGATTTATCTCTGAACCCTTCAAATTCAAATCCGCTGAAAAAGCTGAAACAACAGCAATATTAATGGCACCGCCCACGCGTTCCGGCATGGCATAGTCAGCTTCGTCAACTTTCAAAATGATGGTTCCGGACAGTCCGTCTGTAATACTGGGATCAAGGTAGAGGTTGGCGTGACCTGATGCGATACCCCTATCATAGTCCAGACCATCGATATCCCGGGCCAGATCCGACACATTGATCCCCGTCCATTCCGGTTGGAGAGAGAGTGGCGCCGGAGTTTTCCGGAACGCATTGACAACATCCGATTGGACCAGACCTTTAATCTTGCCCTGATATGCATCACCGGAAAATGTCAGTCCGATTTTCCCTTTGAGCAGCGGTTGATATGCGATTCCCACAACCAGAGTGTCTGCAGAAAAATACCGCTGGGGTTGAATCGTGATGGCTTGCGCATCCACGTTCCATTCCCGGGACTTTGGTTGATCCACAACCAATCCGGAAAACGCCAGTGCAAACCCTGGGGTAACATGAAGATCTTTGTAGCTGATTCGAACACCTGTCTCTGTTTCGATCCGCTTGAACAGCCGTTCCATCATTTTCTGTTCAGGTTGAAATATGAGAAGTGCAAGATGGATCAATATCGCCGGCAGGATGATCCAGATGAATATCCAGCGAACGGTTCGATGGAGCCGGCTCTTTTTGGGTGGGGATGGCTTACTATTCATTAGATTGCGCCAATCGATTGAAAATAGTGATGTATTCTGTGGCTGTGTCCTGCCAGGTAAATCTCTGAGTCATGGCAGTGGCTCGTAGGGTCTGCCAGATATCCGCATTGCGAAATGTCTGGATTCCCCGATCGATGCATTCCAGAAAATCATACGTCGAATAATCATCGAATGTGAAACTGTATCCGCCACTCCCATTTTCACGGAAACTGCGTATGATATCCATAAATCCGCCAACAGTCTTGACCACAGGTACCGCCCCATAACTGAGACTGAATAACTGATTCACTCCGCAGGGCTCATAACGGGATGGAATGAGATGCATATCACCACCTGCAACAATTTCATGAATAGTGGCTTCGTCACCGTTTTCAATAAAAGCGAATTTTCCCTGATGTGTGATGGCAAAATGTACAAATTGACGCGTGTAATGCTCATGTCCCGATCCACAGACGATTACCTGCACCGGTCGTTTCATCAGACTGGGGAGTACAGACTCCAGCAGATCAGCACCTTTTTGAGGGGTCAGCTCAGAGATAAAGAAACAGATGGGAATTTCCGGGTTGGCTTCCAGATGGAGTTTTTTCTGAAGATGGATTTTGCACACCGATTTACCAGCGGGATTGTTTTGGGAGAATTTTGCCGCTAACCGTTGATCTGATTCAGGATTCCACTGAGAGTAATCAATACCGTTGATTACTCCGGTGAGTTTCTTTCGGTGTTCTCTGACCAGACCATCCAGCCCGCAACCATGCTCAGATGTTTGAATATCTTTGGCGTATTGGACGGACATGGTGGTCAGGGCATCACTGAAAATAATTCCTGATTTAAGAAAATTCAGATCACCGTAGAATTCGATACCTGAGGGTGTGAAATAGTCCCAGGGGAGTCCTGTGAGATGCATGTCAAACCGCCAGAAGAGGCCCTGATAGGCCATGTTATGAATGGAAAAGACGGTTTTCAGATGCCGTAAGGACTCACGGACTTTGCGGATCCTGTGAATATACAGGGGAAGAAGCGCGCTCTGCCAGTTATGACAGTACACGATATCCGGTGTGTCAGGGTACTTTCCAAGAATTTCCATAACGGCTCTGCAGTAATAAATAAATCGCTCCGAATTGTCTGTAAACTCCCCATCCTTGTCCCGATAAATTCCATCACGCCCAAAGTATTTTTTGTTATTAATCAGAAGCAGAGTCAAGTTTTTCCCCAAGGCAACTCTGTAAATATCTGAGAGTTCCGTGCGATCAGATATGGGTATGGCCATTTCCAAATAAAGCGATTCCCGGGTCAGATCCTGGAAAAATGAACTATAGTCCGGAACAATCACTGTGACTTTATGATCACATTCTGTCAGTGCCATGGAAAGTTGTTGAATGAAATCACCCAGGAGACCCGCTGAGGCCATGGGAGCAATCTCCGTTGCAGCGATCATGATGTGCAAAGGTCTTTCCATTGTTTGACTCCTTTCCAGTCATACCAAGTTACGTTTATACTGTCAGTTCTCAACATCCCCAGCTAAAATTGCACTGCCCTGTGATTGTCGTGCTGACCTTCGATTTTCATTCCGACAATTCATCAATGATACAACATTAGACGTTGGCAGAATAATACCGGTTACCATTTCGCATGCGAAATGTGAGTGCTCCGGATTTATGAAGATCCGAAACAAGGTGATGAACTTTTCCGACAGGCCATCCCATTCCTGCCGCCAGATCGTCAACGGTACATGGCCGTCGCCGAACAATCTCCAGAATGGCATCCCGGGAATTGGCTGAAATTTCCTGTCGTACATTTTCGTAATTCAGCCGCGCAAGTTGTTGCGAGGTAATTCCCATATGTGCTGATGCTATCTCCAGTTCTTCCGAAGTCAGGGGCAATACCTCAGGATCCGTTCCCGGTCGGATCGGGGTATTGAGTTGGATGGCATCCGGTTCAATTCGCTTAATTTCCTCCGCCAGTTTGTCCAGTTCCCGTGGTGTGTCGTTTATTCCGCGGCAAAGCAGGATTTCCAGCCAAATCTTTCCTCTTATACGGGATTTCAATTGCCTCAGACCCTGAAGATATTTCAGGAAATCTATAGTGGAGACAGGACGGTTCAGTGAACGAAATGTAGCGGGATCTGCTGTGTCCAGAGAGGGAATAATGACATCAATTTCAGAAATATCTTCGATAACATCTTCCCTGTACAGCAGAGTTGCATTGGTGAGTAGTGCCACGGGAGTTGAAACCAGTGAATGTATGTGACGCGTCACCGTACCGATTGCCGTACTCAAGGTGGGTTCACCTGATCCGGAGAAAGTCACGAAGTCCAGACGGTCTTCCAAATCTGGAAGATATTGATCCAACTCAAACAAAATATCTTTAGTGGGCACATATTCCTTCCGCAATGCAGTCAGTTCAGTTGTGGGACCACATTCACAATATATACAGTCCAGGGAACAGATTTTGTGTCGGACAAGATCAACACCCAATGATCGTCCGAGTCTGCGTGAGGCAACGGGTCCAAATAAATGTTTCATTCGAGATACTAAATTTCCTTTAAATTGTGCAGGTTTATCACCATCTTCCGGCGTTCTCCATTTCACCATGGAAATGATTTAATCCATCAGTACTGACATAAGCATAGCATGGCGGTGTTTCACTCGACAAGAGAGTCGAAAGCCCCTACAATACGACCTATGTTTGGGATAGGTTTTCAGGAAGTCATGATAATATTTGTAGTCGTTCTTATTGTGTTCGGCCCCAAAAAAATGCCGGAACTGGCTCGTATGATCGGACGCAGTCTGGGTGAATTCCGGCGCGCGACAAATGACCTGAAAGCTGCCATTGATTTTGAAGGTCTGCAGGATCCGAATCCGCAGCGACCCGTTCCCCCGGCATCGGTTCCTGCCGAACCGAAGTCAGAGGATGAACCGGTTAAACTGATCCCGGAGATTGCATCTCCAGCTTACACTGACGATGAGATTGAAATGCCTGACCCTGCAGATGACCTGCCTGATAGTGCCTCTGTCCCTGAACCGATACCCGCATCATCCGACACCGGAACGGGACTGCCTGAGGAAGATAAAAATGCCGGCATCGGCTGATCCTGTGATGGAAAATCAAAAAAATACGGGACCACCGGTGGAAACGGAATCGCCGGTTGATCCCACCGATGCTAAGGATGCTGATCCGGAGCAAGGGGAGATGTCCCTTCTTGAGCATCTGACCGAACTGAGATCCCGCCTGCTGAAAAGTTTTATTGCCATTCTTGTGGGATTTCTCAGCACATTCTATTTTGCGGAATCAATCTATCGATTCCTTTCGCGACCCCTTATTGAAGTATTGCCTGAAGCCGAAAAAAAGATGATTTTCACCAGTCTCCCGGAAGTATTTTTTGTCTATATTAAAGTCGCCCTTTTTGCAGGGATCATCGTTGCCTCCCCGGTACTGTTTTTCCAGATCTGGAAATTCGTGGCACCGGGATTGTATAAAGATGAACGCAAATATGTGATTCCCTTTGTCCTGTTTTCAACTGCATTTTTTCTGGCCGGCGCCAGCTTCGCTTATTTCCAGATTTTTCCCTGGGGATTTAAATTCTTTGTCGGGTTTCAAAACGAAAATATCCAACCCATGATCACAATGAAGGAGTATCTGAAATTTTCCACCCGGCTCCTTCTGGCATTTGGTATTATTTTTGAAATGCCTATTGTCAGCTTTTTTCTGTCCAAAATAGGTATTCTAACGCCTGGTTTTCTGCGTAAAAATAGGAAATATGCCATTCTGATCATGGTTATACTGGCTGCCATCCTGACGCCTCCGGATGTGGTAACCCAGTTGATGATGGCCGGACCCATGCTGATTTTGTATGAGATCAGTATCCTGGTATCCCTTGTTGCCGGGCAAAAAAAGAAAAAAAATCCGACCGATTAATCTTTTAAAATGTCTGCAAGTAAAAAATCAAGAATACTTCGATCTTGATCGGCCACTTCTACTCGAACCGATACGGATCCACCTGCCTTGAGGAGCTGTTGTGTCGAGGCGTTAAACAGTGTTTTCTTAAGGGGATCAAAAATAAAGTAACCGTCCAGCAATCGGCAGGGAATCAAGCCTTCCACAAACGGTTCATCCACTTCCACAAACGCACCAAATTCCTCCACGTTGGTGATTGTGCCAGTGAAAACCTCCCCCACCTTGTCCTGCATGAATTGAATTTTCTTACGTTTAATCGCATCCCACTCAGCCTCCTGGGCAGCCCGTTCCCGGTCGGAAAGATCCTTGGCCATCTTTTCCAGTCGAGGCAGCGGCAGGGTGGAATATCCCGGTAGATGAAGATATGCCTTTATGGCACGATGTACTTCAAGGTCCGGATAACGCCGGATGGGTGATGTGAATTGGGTATATGAGGTGAGGGCAAGGCCGAAATGTCCCTGGCCTGTGGGGGAGTAGACCGCTCGGCGCATAGATCTGAGGATATAATACGAAGCCACGGATCGTATGGCCGGGTTTTCAATAGCGGATAGAAATGGCCGGACCTGTTCCGGATCCAAAGGATTCTCCGGGGGCGTCAGACCCAGATCAGAGAGGGAGTTTTTCAAGCCCTGGACGGAAGTGATATCAGGTGGCTCATGAACCCGGCGAAGATAAGATACATCCGCTTTATCAAGCATCTCTGCAACCATAATATTGGCTGCCAGCATGAATTCCTCTATGGATTGCTCCGCAATTCCCCGCTTCTTTTTGTGAATACCACAGACTTTGCCATTGCCATCCAGTTCAAATTCCGTCTCGGGAATATCCAGATCCAGAACGCCACGCTGTGCCCGCTGATTCAGCAGGAGTCGACACAATTCCTGAAGGTTTTTACAAAGGTCTTTCAATGGTTCGGACATATTTTCCGGAGGTGATTTTCCGGCTGCCTCAAGAAATTGCCTATACGTTAACCGGGCATCGGAACATATGATGCTGGGAACACACCGGCCGGTGTGTATTTTGCCCTCTTTGTCCAGATCAATCCAGGCCGTCATGGTCAGACGGTCTTCATTTTGCTTAAGTGAGCACAGGTTAGTTGCCAGGTTTTCCGGCAGCATGTGAATGGCGCGCTCGGGAAGGTAAACTGAGGTACCACGGCACAATGCTTCCCGATCAATTTCTGAATTCCGGTCAATATAGTGACTGACATCGGCGATATGAACCCCAAGACGATAGCCGTTGTTTCGTTTCTCCAGGGAAAGCGCATCGTCAAAATCACGTGCATTATCGGGATCCACGGTGATGGTCAGCGTCTTTCGCAAATCTTCACGTATGGGATCCGGCAGAGGTGTTATTGTTTCTATTATGTTCCGGGCTTCATCAATGGTGGCTCCTGGATGATCATCACGAAGCTTGAATTTTTGAATGAGAAGAGCGGTTTCCACACCAAATTCATGTCGTTTTCCTATGAGTTCAACGATTGTTCCGGACAAGGGACTCCGTCGTGAGGGTTTTCCATGGAGCGAGACCATTACGACGTGCCGATTGGATATCTTTGAAAAACGGCCTTTATCGACCCGGATAGGTTCTGAGACCCGGGGATCCACAGGATCTGCAAATTCAGAATGCCCATTGTATCGGTAGTAGCACAGAATCGCTTCACTCCGCCGATGGACAATCCGGTCAAAGCGGCCGCTCCAGATCCCATTCCGTCGGGTGGTCAGTCGTACCTGGACCCGATCACCGTCAACCAGATACCTGGCTTCCCGTTTTTGAAGACGAATGGGAGAGTATGCGTTATCGGTGATTACATCACCGGCTCCGGAAAATTTCCGTTTAAAGATACCCTGACAGACCTCCAGCTTTTTTTGGTAGCGGTATATTTTCCGTTCTGTCCGGACAACATTTCCCTGATTTTCAAGTTGTTTCAGTGCCTGCCATATCAGGTGTACTTTATGCCGGGGCAAGTTGAGTTGTTTTTGCAACGCGGCAGCACTCATTCCCTGATCCTGAGATTTTAAAATATTAATGATGCGGTCCATTAATTTCGGATCATGTCGCTTTATTCTTGACAAAGTTCCCCCCGATGATAAATATTAACGCGGCTCGATTGAGCCAGGGCCGAAGTGGTGGAACTGGCAGACACGCTAGGTTCAGGGTCTAGTGTCCGCAAGGATGTGGGGGTTCGAATCCCCCCTTCGGCATTCAAAACATTATAATAAGTGTTTTTAGAAGTGAGTTTCATTGGTTGTGTTTCCCTATAGATCAATGGTTTGCCATCCCCGGCGTCTGAACCAGAAGAGGGCCATGAGTCCTGATGCTGAAATGGCGATCGTACCTGCCCAGAAAATTCCGGAAACACCTAAGGCCGGAATCCGACTCAGCAGAATAGCCAGGGGCACCTGAAGACCCCAAAGACTGATCATAGTTATGATCATGGGACTGATAGTGTCTCCAGCGCCGCCAAGACTCCGATTGAGAATCAAAGATGGCGCCAGCAGGGGTAATCCCAGAGCGGTTATTCGAAGCATTGAAGCACCCATATCCACAACCTCTGGTGTGGTGTCAAAGAGGGAGATCAGTTTTTCCGGGAAAACCAGACCTGCGACCATGAGTCCTGCCAGGAAAACCAGGTAATAATATGTTGTGATATACGCACTCCGGGCAGATCGTTCGGGTTGTCCGGATCCCAGATTCTGACCCACCAGTCCGGCGGCTGCTATGGCAAACCCGAAACCGGGGAAAAGTGCCAGCATAAAAAGTCGGTGTCCAATTCCGTATGCAGCCACTGCGCTGGTTCCGAACGATGCAACCAGTCCTATAATTACGATGCCCATGATTCCCCGCAGGCTCAACTGGATGGAATTGGGACCGCCTAACCGTATAATCTTCATTAATATCTGTCTGTCCGGGATAAAGTCGTCCAGGTGTAATCGAAGCCGTAATTCGCCATAATACAACTTGAACAACAAAACCAACGAAGCAATTAAACGTGAAATTATCGTTGCCCAGGCTGCACCCCTGATACCCAGATTCGGGAAAGGACCCCAGCCGAAAATCAGGAACGGATCCAGAATCAAATTCAGAATAAGTACGGATACCATGATTTTCATAGGCGTCAGGGCATCACCGACACCCTGAAGAACCGCATTGAGGACAAACGTCAGAAAAATGACGGAGCTGGCCATGAACATGAGGGACAAATATTGCTGTCCGGCTTCGCTAACCTGGGCATCAGCACCCATAAACAGGAAGAGATTTCCGCTGTATCGGGCACCGAAATACGATACGGGAATAGAGAGAAAAAGGCTGAGCAGAATGGCATTAGCGGTGATCCGGTTGGCCCGTTTATAATCTTTCTGTCCATAGGATCGAGCCACCAGGGCTAATGCACCTGTTCCCACACCCATTATGACCATAAACAACAACATCATCAGTGTGCCGGCGATGGAAACAGCCGCAATTGCACGGGTACCAAGCGCCAGTTTCCCCACCCAGAAAATGTCCACAAGATTGAAAAGGGTCTGCATCAGGTTGGTGAGAATCTGAGGAATAGCCACAATCCAGATCGCACGGGAAATGTTCCCTTGAGTCAGATCCAGACGGTTTTCCCGCTTACTGATCCAGAGGATTTCCGTGAGCAGTGTCTGTTCGCCGGGAACGGGATTCTCCACTTAGTGTATACCCGCTTCTGCCAGCGGTACTACCGGGGGGCCATCCGGTCCGATAAACGTTGACAGGTCATTCAATTTTGCTTCGTTGAGCAGTGTCTGCACGATATCAAAGTAGCCTGCCCTGTAGTTGGCCAACGCCTTCAGATAGGCCAGTGTACTGCTGGACACACCAATGCCCGGGCTGATATTCGACTGCTTAAATCCCTGCTCAAGGGCAAGAGAAGGCATTCCCAGCGCAAGATGGCAGATCCCGATATTAAGATAAACAGCATCCCGGATTTCCGAAAATACCGTCAACTCTTCCAGACAGGCCAGGATATCGTTGTATAGAGTCAATGGGTCAGAGAGCGGCATCATAAGTGGCTGCCGCACGGCTTCAAGAGTCGAATTCAATATCTGGTCACCCCGTTTAACCCGTATGGTTAACTCCCGGGGGGTATCTGATCGGAGCATCAGGTTCTGGTAATTGCGGAGGTCTTTAATCTCATTCCCATCGATATCCAACAGGATATCACCGGATTCAAATACACTGAAAACCGCAGGACCGTCATTATCAACTTCCAGGATAATCAAACCCGCTTCCGTATCCACCACTTTTAATCCCAGCCATAACGTGGAAACTTTCCATGGTTTATCCAGTGCCGCTGTGATTCGTGGGGGTACCGTCTCCGGAGGCATTCCCGGAGGCAGTTCCAGACGGTCGGGATAGGAATGTCTGGGATGAATAAAAAACAGCGCGCCGGGCTGAAACGTCTCAGAAGGATTTAAGAATGCTATGGCATAAAGTGCGGCGTTTGAATCATCCAGAGACATGGCAAACGTCTCAAGAATACTCTGCCAGAATATACGATCCTGGTGATGCAATTCCCCAAGATCCTCAAATAGCCGGGCTACCAGCGGACGGAACCGGAACATTTCCGATTCCTTCCGGGAAATCAGATTGAATTTACCACTGGATTTCAGCCAGCTTCGGATTCGCGCATTACCTTCTTTTATGATTGAAGGATCACTGGAAGCGCATCCCAGGAATAACAGGGAGGGTC
>SWBY01009060.1_pt1 | contig 41949 bp, 34 predicted proteins | sample 4693071 | NCBI WGS metagenome assembly SWBY01 (sample SAMN10267273, study PRJNA491770) | bioreactor metagenome | isolation source: DHS bioreactor inoculated with marine methane seep sediment | place: Japan: Omine Ridge, Nankai Trough | collected 2006-05-06 | reverse complement strand
GCATAAGAGAGATCGATTATCCGCTTCTTATTAAAGGGTCCCCGGTCATTAATTCTGACGATTACAGAAATTCCGGATGCCGCATGGGATACGCGAACTTTTGTGCCGAAGGGGAGAGATGGATGTGCGGCGGTCATGGCATACATATCAAAGGGTTCACCGCTGGCAGTGGGTTTGGTGTGAAATGGTTTCCCGTACCAGGATGCCAGCCCGGTCTCAATCCGGCCGGAAGAGTGGGACAGGCAGGCTGAGATGGTGAAAAATGCGCCCAGAACGGCCACGTACAGGATCCACTGGACTGTCCTCATGCTGTTTCCCATTTCTTCACATGGTTTCCGTCAAAAACCGGTCCTTCCTTACAAACCCGCTGTTTGCCGGTATCCGTATCCACAACACAACCCAGACAAGCACCGATACCACAGGCCATATGTTCTTCCATAGAGACTTTTGCCTCGATTTCATGGGTCCGGGCTAATTCCGTCACTGCCTGAAGCATGGGATCCGGGCCACAGCCGTACACCACGGTTTCCAATTGCACCGTTTCCTCCAGGAGTGGTTTCAGAGGGTCTGTGACTACACCCGAAAGTCCCTGGGAACCGTCGTTTGTGGTAATCACTACGGTCACACCCAGTTTGTTGAACATATCGGTTAGGGGTATATCCCGGCTGGTCCGGCCACCCAGAATCACCGTGATGTCTTGGGTTTTCAGATTCAGAAGTGTTTTTGTCAGCAGATAAAGAGGGGGAATCCCGATACCACCACCGACAATTATCGCCCGATGTGGCTTCCTGTCTGGTAAAAATCCGTTACCCAGAGGTCCGAGAAGATCCAATTTTTCACCGGCCTTTTTCTCAGCCAATAATGCAGTACCCCGACCGATGATTTTAAAGACAAAATCCAGTTTTCCATCGGTGGAAATATCCATAATGGAGAAAGGCCGTCGCAGGTAGGGATCAACGGTATTCTCAGCCTGCCGAACCATAATGAACTGCCCGGCAATGGATCGGGCTGCAATTTCCGGTACATCCAATACCATATGGAAATATCCCGGTAAAATCTCCCGGTTACTGATAATACTACTCATCATATATCACCTTTTATTCGAGAATGGAAAACCTGGTCCTCAGGGCCAGGTCAGAGATAGGCGGTTTTGCCGGAAACTGATCCAATGGAATGCCGGAATACTGGAACAGTGGAAGAATGGAAGGTGTTTTCGGTAATTGAAACAATATTCCAATTTTCCATGCTTCCAATATTCCAATCGGGAAACTTCATTCCCACGCCTGTGGCATGAATTCAAAGCCAGGTTCTTTGAGTCCAGATCTTTACTATGCAAGGGGGTTATTGTTGTCATTACCGGCCAGAGGCTTCTTTACGAAGCAGGTCCAGTTGATCCCGGGATCCGAACAGAATCAGATCGTCCCCGGATTGAAGCACAGTATCAGGTCCCGGATTGAACTCCACATCGGAATTGGAACTGATAATCCCAATCACATTGAGACCGAAATTTTTGGAAATAGCAGCATCTTTCAGTGATTTACAGCACAGGTTCGATTCCTGTTTCAATCGGATCTCATCCAGATAAACACCATATTTCTCCTGAAGGAACTCCATATCAAGGAACTGATCCACCGCCGGCCGAAGCGCAGCCATGGCCATACGCCGGCCGCCGATGCTGTGAGGAAAGATCACCCGATTGGCGCCGGCACGATACAGTTTCCGCCCATTATCTGTGGATTCCGTCCGGGCGACAATAAAGATATCAGGATTTAATCCTCTGGCGGTAAGGGTGATATACACGTTATCAGCTGGGGAATTCACTGCTGTGATCAGCACTTTAGCTCGTTTGATACCGGCCGCAAGGAGCACCTCATCCCGGGTAGCTTCCCCATGAATCACGCGGACACCCCGTTCGGTCATGTATAAAACCGTATCAGGGTCCCGTTCGATCACCAGATAATCCAGTTTTTCTTTGCTGAATTCACGGCAGATTTTACGGCCGATCCGGCCATACCCGCACAGGATAAAATGATTTTTCATACCGGCCAGGGATTTTTTCATACGTCGCCTCCCCAAATGTTTTCTGACTTCACCTTCCACAATGAGTCGTGTGGCTGTCTGTGCCGTATAGAACAGGAGGGACATGCCGCAGGTAATCAGGATGACGGTGAAGATAACACCCCTTTGGGATAAAGGATGTGTTTCACCATAGCCCACCGTGGTCAGGGTAATTAATGTCATGTAAAGACTGTCAAGAACCGTCCAGCCCTCAATAAAATGGTATCCGATGGTTCCGAACCCCATGACGATGAACATGATGGCCAGGGATATCCACAGTTTAGTGGCTGGGTTTTCCCGTAATCTGCTCATTCCGGTATTCAGGGACATAACAGTTCCCTCACACCGTAACAGGATTTCAGATGAGCAAACCCGAATCCAAGATTCAATAAAGTACCTGTCTGCATATTCTCCGTCACCGTCGCGGTCCCGTCCACAAGGAAGATCACGGAATAATCTCGGCAGAACGCATCCCGGGCAGTTGTTTCACAGCAGAGATTTGTCATCACTCCCCCGATAATCACGCTCTGAATACTCCGATTTTTCAGCATGGCGTCAAGATCCGTCCCGTGAAATGCATTGTACCGTCGTTTGGGAATTACCATATCGCCCGTGGTTGCTTCAAACCCCGACATAAACCGGTGCGGCTCACTTCCTTCAATTATGGATGATCCCCACCAGCGATGAATTTCACCGCCATCAATATCGGGATCGGCGTGTCCGTGCTGCGTTCTTATGATCGTGCATCCCGCCTGGCGCATGGATTCAGTGAGATCCATCAGTTTTCTCAAATCAGCTTGGTTTTCGGCGTCTTCCCAGAGACCGGCAAACACATTCTGCATGTCAATAATCACCAGTGCAGTTGTGGGTGGAGACAGTGCCGGCAACGGTCGTGCATATCGCGCCGCAAGGCTTAACCGCTCAATGGTTCTAGGGGTATCATTAACCATAACGCATCGAGATCCTCTTCTGAAGATGAATGGTAGGGCCTGGGGGGATGCGTGTCAACGCATATCCTTTTCCATCAGCCATTCACGCGCTACAATCGGATTTTTCCGATCCTCGTATTCCAGGATCACGGCAAAATCCAGGAGTAATTCCGTAATTTCCGGCCACAGCACATCCCACCGGCAGACACCCTGTCCCGGCGGGCACCAACCGGTTCGATCAATCAATGGCCGGACACCGTCGATGATATGAAGAAGGGTCCGAGGTGCTTTCTTTGCCAGAATCATGGCGCACCGGACGATTTCGGAATTGATGGGATTATCAGTGGAAAAGAACCGGGGGAGATCCAATACAGGCACGACATCCGTGGCTTGCCAGATTATTTCAAGAAGATTCATACAGGCGGCCATGGAATCTTGATTCACATGAACCATATAATTTTCCGGCGCTGATTTCAGCCCTGCTGCCCGGATACATTCATGAATTTCAAGATGGGTATCCACGGATTTATCCGGATCAATGTGCCAAACGAGATAAGGATTTTTATCCCAGCCAGTACCGGCTTTCAGAAGATTCCGTGCAGCCGAAAATACCGTCTCCCGTGCCATGGGATCAAACAGCGCGTTTCCCGGTGCATGGGCGATGAGTTCAAGACCCAATTCCCGGGCTTCTCTGTTCAGATCATGGATTCTATCCGGTGATTGAAGCCGGTCCGGGTTAAGATAGATCTGAACCGGGGAAAATCCGTGTTTGGATGCCCAGCGAAGTGTATTTTCCGGATTGAACCCGGAATCCGCAAAAACGGAATCGGCGACACCGATTGCCATGGTTTTCCGGGTGTTATTCATGGGCTACCGGGTTTTCTTTACCACCACCATGGTTCGGTCATCCGGAGCCGGGGTGGGTCCCCGAAAACATTCCAGACAGTGGAATACCGTTTTACGGATTTCACTGGCGCTCCGGCTCCGATTTTCCACGCAGATCTTTTTCAATCGATCCAGACCGAAGGTTTCACCCTTAGAATCCAGAAGATCCGTGATTCCATCGGTATAGAGGATCATCAGGTCACCGGGATGGAGTTCCACGGTTTCCGACTCGTAGCCCGTATGCGGGAAAAGACCCAGGATAAGACCGCCGGCATTGATTGACTCAAGGCTCCCGTCAGCCCGGATCAACAAAACGGGTTCATGACCCGCAGATACGGATGTGACCATGCCCTTCACGGGATCCAGAACCATCAGAACCGCAGTGATAAATTTATTGTCCGGGGTGGTGGCGGCGATGAGTATGTTCAGTTCCGTTGCAAGGGATTCCGGTGTTGAGAACCGATGAATCATGGCGTGTAGCGCGCCGTGGAGGGTGGACACCAACATCGCTGCCGGTGTGCTTTTGCCTGAAACATCGGCAATGATAATTCCCATTTGTTCATGAGGTGCGTTAAAAAAATCGAAAAAATCACCACCCACGGTCCGGCATGACACCGTCGCAGCAGAGATATCAAAGCCGTTCAGCCGGGGCGGGTGACTGGGAAGAAGACTTTCCTGAATTTCAGCCGCCACTTTCAGCTCCTGGTCCATCCGTTCCTTTTCCAGAGCGGATTCATGGAGCTTTGCATTTTCCAGAGCCACGGCTGCCTGGTTGGCAAAGGCGGAAAGCAACTGTGTATCGTCATCGGTGAATGTGATGAACCCGTGTTTCCTGTGTTCTTTACCGGCCACGGCAATGTGCCCGAACTCACCACTCCCCGTGCGGATGGGAACGGCCAGGCAATAGGGGTGTTCCCCGGGTGCCGGCAGGTTTTCAGGATGATACCCCTGAAAATCCATCATCATATCAGGGAGCGCCTCTGATTCCAGATTAAACCCGAATGCCGATGATATCCCATATTCACCGTTGTCCGCTAATAACCACAATGCTCCATATCGGGCATCGAGAATCGCGGTGGCTCGCTGGAGGATTTCCCGGGTAAGAGCATCCCGCGTATCCAGACGGGTAATGGTCAAACCCACATCGAAAAGCTGTTCCATTTCCAGAATTTTCCGGTTCAGTTTAAAATTGGCTTCCCTGCTCTGTTTCACCAGTTTCTGACTTTTAAAATACAAGCTGATATGCATGGCCAGCAGCCGGAGCAGTTCCAGATCGTCCGCATCATATCCGGTTTTCATAAATCGGGGTCCAAGACTGACAATACCCAGAAAATCGGAATTCACTGCCAGAGGCATCACGGCATGAATATCGTTTGCCTCCCAGAAATCTTTAAACGGGGCAAATGCTTTGGTGAAATACCGGGGCAGAGATGTGATCAATTGCGGTAACGCATCCCGGGCAAGTTTTTGGGCATCTTTCCCGGCCAGCTCCATCACCGGCGGCGTATCTTTGAGATTGGTTTCCGCCTGGAGCCGAAGCCGGTTGGAATTTGACAGATAAATGTGAATGGCGCCCCGGGAAATTCCCACCGTCCCCAACAAAATTCTCAGCAGATATTTCGTGGACTTTTCAAAATCCGAACTCTCCGTGAATATCTGTCCCATGTCTTCCAGGGACGCGATCACATAGAGAAGTTTTTCCCGGGTGTCTTCCAGATGCTCCCCATTATCCGTCATCAATCTGATCCTCTCTGACACGAACGACCACAATGGTGCAGTCATCCCGCTCAGGATGATCGCCCCGGAAATCATCCGCCATTTCCAGGAGTCCCTGGAGAATTTCGTCAACAGTCCGGGGTGCCAGACGGCGAATGGCGGTTTCAAACCGGTCGAATCCCAGGAGTTCGCCACCGGGGTTCTGCGTCTCCACAATCCCATCAGTGTAAAATACCAGAAGATCGCCTGGGAACAGGTTCACCGAGCGTGTTTGAAGCGTAAGTTCTTCCCTTACTCCCAGCGGGTAGGAAATCGATTCCAACTCAACCAGTGTGCCGTCTTTCGGGCGGAACAAGTAGGGAAAATGGTGACCGGCTGATGCAAAATTCAGGGTCCGGCCATTATCCTGGAAGATGGCATAAAGGAAAGTCATCATGCGTTTGAGATTGAATGATGCGAAGGTCATATGATTCACTGCATGTATGACATCTTCAACGCCATGCGATATCCGGACCTGGTTGAATATGCAGCTTTTTGCCATGGACATGAGAATTCCGGCACTCATGCTGTGACCGGACACATCACCGATGGCAAGACCCAGTTTCCCATCCGGGAGATCGATATAATCATAATAATCCCCACCGACAATATCCGCCGCACGGCAGACACCGGCGATTTCAAGATAGGGAACATCCGGGGCGGCTACCGGCAATAGTGAATTTTGCAGCAAACGTGCGGTTTCGAATTCCTTTTTCATCCGGTCCTGTTCCACTTTTTCCAGAATCAGGTTTTCCCGCTCAGATTGATACTTCTTCAGACTGCCGGTCATGGTGTTGAAGTTTCCAGCCAGTTCTCCCAATTCATCATCGGTTACAACAGGAATCTGGTGGTCCAGATTCCCTTGGTTAAGCTGTGTCATACCGATCTTCAGAAGCCGAACAGAAAGATTGATTTTCCGGCTGATAAGATGGCTTGTGGCCACCGACAGTATAATCAAACCCACCAGCAATCCTCCCAGAACCGCCAGAAAAATCAGGACGAGATAGTTCAGCACATTTATTGAATGAGCGTCGGAAACTTCCTCCGATTCACCGGTACCGGCATCCGTTTCCGCCGGGTTTGAAGGATCCGGACTGTCCGCCGATTCCGCCCGTGTCAGGACGCTGAATTTTTCCACACGCATCAGGCTGCGTGCCAGGGTCTGCTGATTGGCCATGACTTTCATTGTTGCCAGGGGATTGATGGAATCCAGAACCAAGCGGTCGCCTTCCATCCGTTGTGAACCGGCGGGACTGATGAGAATGGCGCCGATCGGGTAGGTGGGACTGGAACTTTTACCGGTGGATCGAATAACCTGACTCTCATCAAAACCCTTATTGGTCTGGAAAGGAAAGAGACCGATATCGAGTCCTTTAATAAGAATCATATCCATACCGAGAATTTCACGAATATGTTCCAGCATCACTTCATCGATCCGGTAACAAATGGCTGCACCGGAACCATCGCTGCCACGGTGGAACCCACCGATCCACAGAGTCCAGTCATCGGCGTCTTCGGAACCCTCGGTGAAAAACTCCACATCCTTCGTTGTTTCGTCTGCCAGTTTTACCATAAGTTTAGACGGGGTATCCCCGAAATCCAGGATGGACCCGTTTTTATACATGAAGGCACCGGCGACTTTGAATGGTACCGGTGCCGGTGGTTCCCGGCCGGGTTCAGTTCCCGTGAAATCTGTCCACATCTGGTATGCCTGCTCGTTGGCCTGGATCCCGTATCTGTATAACAGCCGTTTGGCTGAGGCGATCTGATATCCACCGATAAGGAAGAGCAGGGTCACGGCGGAAATGAATGAAATAAGTGTGAAGGGCACCAGGAAGTTAAACAGAAACGCCCAGCGCAGACGGGTTCGGATCCGTTGGGGTTTCAAGGGGAGATACAATCCCCGGAGGATGATAACCCATGCCATGGAAAGTATTATTGCCGCTGCCGCACTGTACGCGCCTGCAGCAGGGAATCCCCATTGATCTTCCGGGTTCAGAAGGGGAACTGTGCCAAAGAAAATTCCACGAAGATAAACGATCAGAAAAATGATACTCAGCACCATTAACCGGTAGATTTGCGATCGCTCCAGTTTCCGGGTCCAGAGAAAGGGGATCTGGAACAGTGCAAGGAGAAATGGGAACAGGGGGAAAGTGGGTTCCCGAGCGGCAAAAGCGCCGCCCAGAATAATGATGAAAGCAAGTTTTCCTACGATATTACGGTGCCGGAGAATTGCAGTGACTGCGGAGATACCTCCCACAACCAGTATGGGGAGAACCACCAGGCAGAGAATCCAGGAATGATACGATGCTGGAATCATATGGATCCGGATGCTCTCGATTATGCTCCATCCCACCCCGCAGAAGAGAGCGGTATACGCCATTTCGGAGACTGTCCGGGTCCGACCGATGAGGGGACTGAATCCATAAATGATGCAGATAATACCGAACAGGGAAAGTACGGTCTGAAAAAACAGATGTGGCCGGGCAAAAATTTGGGAACCAATGAGGACAACAATCCCCAGCGATACCGATGCGAGTAAATCCCACCGCTGGTTTTTCTCAAGTTTTCCCATAGCGTTCCTGTGAACCGTTAAGACCCGAAAGCTGTCTGGGCGTCTCCTTCGCCTTCAAATATCTCGGTGAACTGCAGCAGACCCATGATACGGAAAGTTTTGGCGATGGTGGGTGTGAGATTTGAAAAGGCCATCCGGCCTTCCCGGGCGATAATAGATTCGATTATTTCAATTAATATCGAGATTCCGATGGAATTGACCACTGTGGAATTCGCAAGGTTCAGAATAATTTTATCACAACCGTCAGTCATGAGTTTATTACACTCTTCGGCAATTTTCTCACCACCGAGACTATTGATATAACCTGTGGACCGGAGCACTGCGTAGGGACCGTATGTTTCGACTTCGACTTTAAATTCCTGCATAATCATTCTCCAACTGCGGATGTGTCCTTTTGACCATAATCACTGTTGTGCCGGGTATGCCGGGTTCAATCCTGACATCGTCCATGAGGTTTGTGATCAGTTTGAGACCCCATCCCCGTTTATGTGACCCGGTTTTCAATTTTTCACGAATATCCGGTTCCTCAACTTCGTCAGGGTTAAATCCGGAACCGCGATCCGTTACCCGAATGACCATCCGATCGGAAAATACCTGAAAAGTCAGGTAAATTTTGCGCTCGGCGCTTCCGGAATGTTCAATGGCATTAATACAGGCTTCAATCACGGCATGTTTCATCTCATCGGTCTGATCATGGGTGAAACTCACGTATTCCGCCAGTGCTTCAGCGGTTTTAGATACGGCAAGTTCCATGTCCATGATCATGGGAACCGTGACAAATATTTCCTTGATCGCTTTCTCGCTCAAAGTGACTTCACCTCTATCTGCCTGTAACGATATCAGATTTCCCACCGATGGGGCAACTTGATAAATTTTTGACAAACAGGGCAAATTCGGGCATCTTTTGATAGAACTGATTCACTGAATCACACGAGAATCCCTGCTGTAATGGCGATGGAGGTTGCTATGAAGATCAAGATTAGAGAATGCGAAGGCGTGACGGTCCTGGATATTTCCGGTGATATCACAATTGGCAAAGGTGATGTGGAACTTCGAAAAGAGATCACAGATATCATTGGTTCCGACAGAAAAAATATTCTTCTGAACCTCAAAAAGGTTGCTTTTATTGATTCATCCGGCATTGGTGAGATTGTCCGTAGTTTTACAACGGTACAGAAAAATGGCGGAAAACTGAAACTCCTGAACCTGGAATCCAAGGTCCGGGATCTTTTTGTTATTACGCGTCTGATCACCGTTTTCGAATCCTATGAAAACGAATCGGAGGCAGTCAAGAGCTTCCTCTAGTGTCGTGTCAATGATGAAGTGTCACAACGAAAATCGAAGGATTACACGACAATCGCAAGGCAGTGCAATATTAGCTGGGTATGTCGATTTCCGACAGTACAAAGTTGACTTGGCAATAGAGGGTTTCAGTTAAATATTATGGAAAATGCGGAATACCTCCTGGTGGAACTCAATATTCCATCTGAGATGGAACTGATCACGATGGTAGTGGACCTCGGAACCGCTCTCATGGAACTTCAGGGATATGTTGATCACGACACATCTGCTGTGAAACTGGCCATTCACGAGACACTTATCAATGCGATTCAGTACGGCAATGCCGGAAACCCCGATGCCCGCGTTAAAATTAAGTTTTATATTAAAGAGGGTCTGTTCTTTACCGATATTGACGATGAAGGACGCGGATTCGATCCGGAAGTTCTTAATGACCCCACTACTCCGGAAAATTTACTCAAACCCGGAGGTCGCGGGATTTTTCTGGTGAAAAACCTCACTGAAAATTTCAAAGTGACGAAATTGCCGGGGAAAGGTGTTCGTGTAACCTTTTCCCGTATTAAAACATCTAAAGACAAGAACTAACCTAATTTCCGGTTAGAATAAATTCTATATCAAGGAGGATATAAATGAAATTAGCCGATAAAATTCAGTCAGCCGACTGGAAAAATGAAAAACATGTGCCGGTAATCGAATGTCCCGAATCAGCAAAATCCGGGGAATGGGTGACCGTAAAGGTTGGATTGAGCAAAGCGGTGGCACATCCCAATACAACGGAACATCACATCCGCTGGATCAAAGTGTTTTTCGCACCGGATGGTGACAAATTTACTTACGACCTGGGTTCCTTTGAATTCAATGCCCACGGTGAAAGCGCTGCCGGCGCCAACGAAGGTCCCGTCTTTACAAAAGACAGCGTGGTCTTCGATTTCAAAGCCATGAAATCCGGCACTATTCAAGCAATGGCCCATTGCAATATACACGGACTCTGGGAATCCAGTTTCCATATCGACGTGGCGTAGGCCTCTATCCCTCCCGTCCCTTCCCCCGATCAAATCAGGGGAAGGGATGTTTGTTTAGACCTTCATTTTAAAGTGTATGGGTCTGATTCTAACTAGACCTTGTCCGAAAAGCCTGTAGGTTGTCAATACATCGTGTAAAAAGCCTTTTTGATCTACGAACAAGGATTAACGATGTTCGATTTGTGAAGTTTTAGCTACTTTCCCTTCAAAAATCTTAAATCCCTGTTCCCTGTTCGTAAATCAACCGAACCTGGATTCGAAATAATCCAAGTATCCCTGATCAGCATCAATCCTGATTTACCTTTTCGGATAGGGTCTAACTAAATACGTTTCCCGCAAGCGGAATACGTCGGATTTGAATTATCCATTATGAATTATCCATTATCCGTTAAAATTCATAATTGATAATAAATAATTGAGAACGGATAACCGACCCCAGCGGAAACCATCGGTATTTGCAATCTTACCGGTTCCGGGTGTAGCCTGTATGGCGCAAATATTGCACCCTCGAGTACCCGTCTCCGGAGGGGATACAGAGATGAGAGATCGAGGTTTTATGAAACTAATTTACTGTGAGGGGATCAAATGAGAAAGTTCTTACCGTTTTTCCTGACGCTTGTACTGGTGGGGTCTGTCTGTGCTGCATCGTTTATGGACAATGATGCCACGGGTGACATGATTATAAAAATCCATATCCAGGACAAAAACCTGGCGTTGCTTAAATTGAACCCGCTTCATCTGGGTATTGAAGATGTGGGTGATACGTGGATCCGCGCTGCTGTCAATCCGAAGCAACTGGATGAGATTCAGGCATTGGGTTATAAAGTGGATGTGCTGTATGAAGACAGCCGGTTACGGGCGGATGAGCGCCGGACGGCAATGGGAGAACGGTGGATCGGATGGACGGCTGCCGTGAACCAGATGACCCAGGCAGCCACGGATCATTCCGCTATCTGTGTCATGCACAATATCGGCACCTCTGTTCAGGGCCGAACAATATACGCCATGGAAATCACGGATAATCCCGGTGTGGATGAACCGGATGAGGCAGAAGTCCGCATCGTCGGTAACATTCACGGTGATGAGTTCATGTCATATGAAATCATGCTTCTCCTCATGGATTATCTCACGGATAATTACGGCACAGATCCCACGGTTACCGACCTTGTTGATAACCGGGAAATCTGGATTCAGGTCTCAGTGAATCCTGATGGCCATGAAAACGGAACACGGTCTAACGCCAATGGTGTGGATATGAACCGGAACCATGGATATATGTACGATTATTCCAGTGGCAGCGGTCCGTTTTCCGAGATCGAACTGCATCATTTCCGGGAATACTCCCTGGATCGGAATTTTTCCATGTCCCTGACTTTCCATGGTGTCACTCATTATTTTAATTACTGCTGGAATTTTACTTATGAAGATGCCTTCGATAAAACGTATCTCGATTATCTTGGCGATGAATATACCAGCTTACCGGTTGGAAACCCGAACAATTATATTGTAACTGAAGGTGCGGACTGGTATCCCACAAACGGTGATACCAACGACTGGAGTTACGGGTGCCGGGGCAGTTTTGATGTCACCATCGAGACGGACGGCAATTCCGAAGGAGCGATTACAGCGGACTGGAACTATAACCGGGATGCCATCCTGTACATCATTGATCAGGCGGCATACGGTCTGTCAGGTGTTGTGACGGATTCAGTCACCGGGCAGGAACTCTCTGCGCAAGTTCTGGTTCATCAGCACCCCATGCCGGTGTTTACTGATCCGGTTGCAGGGGATTATCATCGGCCGCTTCAGACCGGCACTTATGACATCACGGTCTGGTCAAACGGGTATGCCCCCACCACTATTAATGGTTTACATGTTACCAGCGGCGCCATCACCACCCGGGATGTGCAGCTTGTTCCCAACTACGAATATTATGTCAGCCAGGTCGCCTGGAATGTCATTGACAGTTACTACTCAAGTAATAACAGCACCTGGCCGGAGATGTGGCCTCATAAGGCGCTGGGACCGCCGGATGGTGAGCCCGGATCTCTGGGCGTCGACTGTGAAGTGGCCTATGATATGGGTGAAGGATTTGAAATCAATGATATATCCGGTACGGATTTTATCGTTTATGAAGCCGCCGTGGACAGTGATGAAAGCTGCACGGTCTACGGGTCCAGCGACGGGTTTCTGGGTCCCTGGGTCAACCTGGGTATTGCCACCGGCACCACGGAATTCGATCTGTCCGGCTCCGGCCTCTCAACGGTCCGGTATATCCGGTTGGTTGACGATGGTGATGGTACGTCATCGGGTACCTATCCCGGTTACGACCTGGATGCCATCGGCATGGTGCTTCCTGTTGAGGGGTGTGGTCTTATCAGTTTAAACGATACGATTTACACATGTGACGATCAGACCGTGACCATCACCGTTGTGGATTCCGATCTCAACACGAACCCAACGGGTCAGGAAACAGAAGATGTCATCATCTATTCCGACACAAACCCCACAGGTGAAGTCGTGACAGTGACGGAAGATTCCGTTGATTCCGATACCTTCACCGGCACCATTCTGCTGTCGGAGACAACCTCCGGTGGGGGATACCTGATTGTTGATCTCGGCGATACCATCACTGCCGTATACAGCGATGTGGATTGTGAAGGCACACCTCAAATCGTTACCGATACCGCCTACGCTGATTGTGCTGATCCGGTACTGGCGTATGAATCCTATCTGATTGATGATGCCGGCGGGGATGGTGACGGTGTCCTGGATCCCGATGAAACCGTATTTATGTCGGTGACCCTGGGCAATACCGGTAATGAAGCTGCTACCGGTGTCTATGCCGAGATCACCACCAGCCACCCCACGTATATTACAGTCTACGATGATACCGCCACCTATCCTGCGATTTCCGCCGGCAGCAGTGCAAGTTCCAATTCACCGCATTTTTCCATCGGCGCCTCGGCTTCCACACCGGATCACACGATTATAACGGTTTACGTCACCATGTATTCCGATGATTCCGTGAACACCGGCGAATTCCAGATGGATGTGACATCCTCCACGTATGCACAGCGGTATGTCTGGAACATGGACACCGATCCCGGTTGGACCACGGAAGGGCAATGGGAACATGGCGTACCTCTGGGTAATGACGGTGATCCATCTTCCGGTTACACCGGCGCCAATGTTTATGGTTATAACCTTGCCGGTGAATATACCAATTATCTTTCGGAGACCAACCTGACATCCACCGCCATAGATTGTTCGAATCTGACAGCGGTTGAAGTCCAGTTCATGCGCTGGTTGGGCGTTGAGGACAGCCAATACGACCATGCTACTTTCGAATTGTCCAATAATGGCACGACATGGACGGTACTGTATGAAAATCCGGATACGAGTTTCACTGATTCTACCTGGCAGACGATGACGTATGATATTTCAGCCGTGGCGGATGGTCAGGCAACGGTGTATCTGCGCTGGGTCATGGGAAGTACCGATGTATCAGTAACCTACTGCGGCTGGAATATTGACGATGTGGAGATCTGGGCGGAAGCGCTCCCGGCGCCCACACCGACACCCTCCTCCTGTCCCCACCACGGTGATGTTAATTTCAGCGGTGATCTTACCGCTGGTGATGCCCAGTTGACGTTCTGGATCGCCATGGGTACATATACACCCACACCGGAAGAAGAATGCGCCGCGGATTGTAACAATACCGGCAATGTCACCGCCGGTGACGCCCAGGCCGTTTTTGAAGCCGCCCTGGGTGTGGGATCATGCGCTGATCCCATTTAGTAAATTGCTGATTAATTTGAATTGATTCCGCGGAGTCCTTCGGGGCTCCGCTTCTTTTTATTGCAGGATTAGGTTGTGTTTTCGGCTGTTCTCCGAACCGGCTCTCCCCGATAAACCCTTACAAGTGAAAATAACCAGGTCTATGTTAAATATTCCTATGATCCACTGGGAAGACGTATTTTAAAAAGCACGGCGGCCGGTTCAGAAATTAAGTATGTGTATTCCGGAAAGAGTGTGCTTGAGGAATGGAGCCAGGGGGTGATGATCCGGAAATTTATCATGGGTCCCCGAATCGACGAACCGGTAGTGATGGCAATAGACGGTAAAAAATTCTACCATCACTTCGATGCGCTGGGATCGGTTGTAACATTGACAAACCAGGATGGGAAAATAGCGAACGATTACCGGTACGATGTTTACGGTCAGTTTGCCGCCAATCCCTCCGGCCAGGTGGACACCCCGTATAAATTCACCGGCCGCCGGTTTGATTCCGAAAGCGGCCTTTACTACTATAGAGCCAGAATGTATGACCCTGGAATCGGCAGATTTATGCAGAACGACCCGCTGGGATATATCGATGGGCTGAATATGTTTGCTTATGTTGGGAATAATCCGGTGAATTGGATAGATCCGATGGGATTCAATCAATGTTGTGAAGATGGTTCTTCTCGCTGTAGTGATGGTGAGTGGGGAGTCCGTTTGGAAGGGGGTTTTGCTGCTTGGGTTGTTGCCGGTGGCGGGTTTAATGCAGATGTATCATTGACATGTGCCGAAAATAAAAATTCTGTCGAGGCTTTTGCAATATGTGATTGTACCGGTGGTGGGACATACGTTGGCTTGGATTTATTGACTATCGATGTTGGGGGTTGGTACGACCTGACAGAGCGTGAATGGGTGGCAAGTGAACCTGATGCTTATGTTTATGGTCCTTGCCCGGAATCGTTGAATGCAAATAGTTTCGAGATTGAATACAAAGCAGCTTCTTTTGGATTGGGAATCAGCTGGAGTACTTTTTTAGGTGCCTCAAAAAATACATTGTCGATTGGTCCAAGTTTTGGAATTTTAAATATTACCTGCACATGTGAAATTTACATATAGAATCAGGCGAGGGTTAAAACATGGATATATATCATAGATTTAGAACACCAAAATGGAAATTTCTGTTGGGAATCTTATCATTGTTTCCAATCTGTTTCCTGATTTTCATTGTCACGCGGGATCCCGAGTTTCAGATGAAATTTTCCAAATCGGGTTACGATTTTCTGATCGGATTGGTTGTGCTGCTCAATCAGTTGATCGTTACGACACTTTTTGTTTTTGATTCCTTTAAATCCGGTTATGTACAAAACCACCGGGTGAAGTACTGGCTAATTCTCTTTTTTATCATGAATCCGCTGGCTACGGCATGTTACTACATTGAGAATATTTTGATGAAATCGTCGTCAGTGATACTGGACTAATTCTACTGATAAGGCAGGATCTTCCCGGACAAACGGTCAAAAGAAATCAGGAAACAGGCTGTCAGTCTGCATTTGGCGCTGCAATCAACGATGGACCATTGGGTTGCATCAGATCGGGTCAGGGCAACATCCGGAGAGGGATTGAATTTTATGAAGAATTTATTGTTCCAAAGGATTCGGAGATTAAAAATGCTCAAAACTTGCTGGTTTATGATGCTTTTGATTCCAATCCTCTGGATGACCGCTTGCACTATTGATCTGACGGAACAGATTGAAAGAATTGCTTCCCCTGACAGGGTCGTGGATGCCGTTATCGTAAAGTCAAATGGCGGCGCCACAACTTCTTATGCTTATTCGGTTCATATCGTTCCTGTAAACGGAACGCTTCAAAAAGGCCATGAAATTTTCAAATCGGATAAAGTCGATGCGCTGAATGTTTTTTGGCAGGAACCCTGCCTGCTGATCATCGAATATGAAAAGGCGAGAATTTTTTCATTTCAAAATTTCTGGTCCTCCAGAGAGATTCAAAATTTTAAATACACCGTTGAGATACAGTTGCGGCCGCTTTCGGAAAGATCCATTTAATCGTTAATATTTTTCTGCGGTGTTTTGTACAGCATCGGCAATTATATTTGTCGAAGCTGACTCTCATACTTTCCCCGGGCGAATAACCGTCTTCGCTGACCAATCGTTTATAGCCGGTACGCTCATCTGCTTCCGCCGTCGCCAAACACGTTTGGCTATGACCGGACAGGTCGGCGGGTCAGGCGAGGGTCACCCTTACGGTGCGACCTCAGTACATAGGTAACGCACCTGTTCCCCGTCTTTTCGTCCTTTCCTCTTTTCGCCCGCTCGTCGCAGGCCCAACCGCCGGTTTGATTCCGAAAGCGGCCTCTATTACTATAGGGCCAGAATGTATGACCCTGGAATCGGCAGATTTATGCAGAACGACCCGCTGGGATATATCGATGGGCTGAATATGTTTGCTTATGTTGGGAATAATCCGGTGAACTGGATTGATCCGATGGGGTTGACTTTAGATTGTCCTGCTTCTCCACCTTACGAAGATCCAAATTGGGCAGAATATGAAGGTAATCCTGATTGGTTTCATTGCGGTTTTGCGTGTTTCCATGAGACCAGAGAAGGTTGTCCTGGCGATCCGAAAGGTGAATGCTGCTATGATGATTATGGCAGATTAGTCGATGAAAATCATGAATATGCTGATTGCATGGGAACACCTAATGAATACGAAGATATGGATTTTCGACATTGGTTCTGGCCAGATTCAGGAGGAATTTGGAACTGTGGATTACCGGGTTATTCTGACTCTAGACGCAAGGATTGGGATGATCTATGTGATGATTATTGGAGTCAATGGCAAGATATGAAGGAACAATGGGAATTTTGTATTGCACATCCTGAGGAGTGTTTTTAGCAATGAAAGGTATCGATACTTCTGGAAACAAAAAGTACCTCTTAAAACTTGTCAATACCTGGATGTTGCTGGGAATCGCACTGATTGTCTCTGTAGTTTATTTCGCTTTACCTTCCCCTGATGCCGGTAGTACATCCCCTTTCTATCTCGTCAATGCGGTGTATGTCGGTTGTGTAGTGCTAACCCATTGGATTGAACATTCATATTTCCAACTATCAAAACGGAAGATCCGAAAAATATCCTTTTACTGTTTGGAAACAGCAGCTCTGTTCATCATAGGATCCTCTCTTTTACTAAGAGTACCACTTATTGGATTTATCACGATTTTATGGCTTCTATTGGCTGTCCCAGCAGGTATTGCTGTTATTTTTCTGAATATTTGGGGCGATCATCCATCATTTCGGCAAGGTCGTTTAATTCCCGGATTACTGGGTTTGATTGGAACAGCATGGAATATTTGGTACATTTCGCATCTGACTTGATCAAGGTTCTGCTGAGTCTTCAACAGTTTGTAATTCATCAGACGTGTCATAATTAATTGTAATTAAAGGATTTTGCCTTTTCTTTTACGAAATATTGGGGCTAAAGGGATATGGCCGAACCGATTTAGGCACCTTTGTTAATCCTCTCACAATGTTCTGATTGATAAAAGCGGGAGGGCCTACCCATTTACCGACTAACCCGGCACTCCCCGATAAACCCTTACATATGCGCATTGCTGCACCTGTCACGGAATTACTCCTGATAATAATAGGTTTGTTCTTCAGTGCTTACAACAGAGCCTATCCGGTTCTTCAGTTCACACTGGATCTTGAAAGATCCATCTCCCATTCCGCTGGGCCATTGGTACAAATAAAGTACTCTAAACATATGTGTCTGATTGGTGGTTTCCACATTAACACTGGGATACAAGTGGAGCTTTTCTTCATGCTCGACAGTCATATGTTTGAGAAAGACGATGTCTCATTCGTGCCCGTGCCCGTGCCCGTGCCCGCCATAGCTGAACAGCGGCGGTGGATGCCCGACAGGTGTTTCAACCTTTCGTGATATAATTAAAGGTTTCTTTGGTTCCTCAGCGTATATTTTCGCACGACAATGGGTGTCATCCGTAATTCGACAGCTATGTGCCCGCTGGTCTATATAATCGATTCCTGGTGAATATTGGAGCGGATCTGCCCGGTCACGAAATTTTCACATGTGAAAATTGCATCTACACATGCAAAGCGGCAATGATATCAATGAGTTAGAAATGATTATTCGAGTGCTTCTAATCGTCTCTCAAGGTCAGATATCCGTTCCTGCTGTTCCTGTAAGATCCTGGTAAGAACGGTGATGATATATATTGAACTCATGCCCTCATGGCCATTGGTTGAGATCAGATCAGAAATGTCCTCGGTAATTAATCCAAAGCGGTTCTCGCTAGGATTATTTTCGAGCCCGTAAATGACTGGTTGCATGCTTGACAGAGCGGTCAAGGCCTGTTCGATACCGAAAGGCACAAAGTGATCTTTGTCTTCACGGACCGTTTTATATAGGTAATCATCAGCTTGGACATTTCCTATGACATGTAATTTTTCAGCCGGATTACTCGTTCCGATTCCCACGTTACCGTCGTTCCGCACCAACATGCAGAGTATACTGGTGTTGATAGTTACTCGAAACTTCAAATCAGCGTCAGGAGCAACGCTACACCGGCCACCAGGATAGGGATCGGTGTTTTCTTCCACTTGGAAGTTAGCCATTTCTAGCCACATCGTATACTTCTGCGACACTGTAACCGGCACATCGCCAATGGGAATGTCAACAAGATGCCAGATATAAGCCTCGTCCCAGTTACCACTCACGGTGTATAGCAGAGTGCCGGTCGTTCCCTCTCCCGCGTAGATTCTGGCTTCTGTAACCGAGCCTCCCATGGTTACAAACTGGATTTCTGTCAGGTAGCCATCTTGGGATGCCGTAAACGACTGCCAAATATCAGTAGTCCAACCAATGTTAGCTTCTTCCTGGGAAATTTCTATTTCAGTCCCGGTCTGGAATACATCGAGAATGCCCGCTGGTGTGTCGGTACCGATACCTACATTGCCAGTGCCGGATGGCGCATAAAGTCTGCCATTGTTAATTGAGATATCATCCGGAATCTGCGCGTCTGTTGCAGCATCTGTCAGTTCTGTGAAACTCGTTGTCTTGGCATGATGCGCATCTGCTATGGCCGCATGTGTTGCAATATCCGAATCGATTTCAGAACTTTCTTCCAGGTCAGTCCCTTCCATGCCATCCACTGTATCTGCATCCCCTGCCGTTGCAGCATAATCAATGGTGATATCATCCGGAATCTGCGCGTCTGTTGCAACATCTGTCAGTTCTGTGAAACTGGTTGTCTTGGCATGATGCGCACCTGCTATGGCCGCATGAGTTGCAATATCCGAATCGATTTCAGAACTTTCTTCCAGGTCAGCCCCTTCCATGCCATCCACTGTATCTGCATCCCCTGCCGTTTCTGCACGAAACGAGAATCCTGTAGACGTCAGACGCTGATCCGGCGCTAGCCGCTGGAATCCATTTGTTCCGTCATCAAACCAAATTCTCAGATACAGATCATCATTGGAAAAAACGGAACCGTCGATTGGATCCATGCCATCGGTTTCGCCCAACACAACATGATATAGGCCGTTGTTTACGGAAACGGATACTGATAGAGAGGGTTCAACGCCTGCTACAGAACTGCTGTCGTTTGACCAGAAACTTTCTGTTGGGGAATTCGGATCGTCAACTATGGCAAATTTGAAATCACCTGCACCTGTGAAAGACGTTCCGTCTACATTGATTGTACCCTGGTAATTGATCATATTTGGTAACGCCTGTACGGCAACCGTTAAAACTAATATTGATACGAACATTGCTACTTTTTTCACAATTCTATTCTCCTTTAAAAGTATGAATCATATTAATCCGCAGTTCACTACGTTTCTTTCTTGAAATAAACACTGAAATGCTCAACACCAGAATAATCAACTCTATCGTTGACAGGATCGGGACTGACAAGAAGCAAATCTCCTTCTTTGAGGAATTCAAGTAACTCATTAATCTTTCTGGCTTTGACAGACTTGCTTGACGATATCTCGCTTTCGATGGAAGTGTCCAATTATTCCACTGATTCTTTGATGGTAATATTCTCATTGCGGTTTATGTGTCTCCTGAATGTCACCCTGAGATTATCACCCTTATCAGCGGGTTTCAAATCCCTAATATCATTGTTATGCCCCTGACCGGCAACATCCACAAAATTAACCCAGGAGTTGATTTTACCGTTCCAAAACGAAACATTTCGGACATAATAGTCTTGATAATCTCCAATGTCCGGAAACCGAGAGGATGGACCCTGCAAAATATTCATCAAATCCGCTCACCAAGCTTTCACTAACCCGATATCCCGAGTGCCGCAGTGCTTCCGTAAAATCTCTGTCAGTTATTGCCGCGATCCGGAATAAGAAAGTCTGGGCGAACCGGGTCACGCAGTCGGAGTGGAGTTATGAGCGTTGGGTGGTGAATGTGCGGAGTTTAGGGTGGTTTTTTTCTCTTTTATTTGAAACTCTCCGAGATATTCGGCACACTTGTTACAGGAGATTAAGTCATGAAGTTTTACGGATTCCTGCTGATATTCACGGCATTTCTGTCTGTATCCACGCTTGCCGCTATAATCCAGGTCCCGGGAGATCAACCAGACATTCAGGCCGGCATTGATGCAGCTTTAGACGGTGATACAGTCCTGGTGGCGGATGGGACTTACACAGGTGACGGGAATCGGGATATCAGTTTTAATGGGAAAGCCATAACTGTGATGTCTCAAAACGGTGCCGAAAGCTGTGTTATCGATTGCCAGGGAACCAGCGCTGAACAGCATCGTGGAATTAGTTTTATTTCCAATGAAAATGAGAGTTCCGTACTAACAGGATTTACGATCAAAAACACCTGCATTGAGAATCCTCACAGAGGTGGTGGGATTTTAATCGCTGATTCCGCCCCTCAAATAGTTTCATGTGTGCTCGTAAATAATCAAGCTTTCGAAGGAGGTGGTATTCTGCTTCTGCGTTCATCTCCCAAGATCATCAGCTGTCAATTTATCGGCAATTGGGCTTCAGAGGGTGGAGGGATAAAATGCGGTTCCGAGTCCACCCCGATTATCGAAAATTGCGATTTTATTGATAACTTCGGCATCATTGGCGGTGGGATATTTTGTAAATATTCTTCACCGAACATTATCGATTGCGATATCTCCTGTAATTCATCTGGATTTTCAGGCGGTGGAATTCTCTGTATCAGCTCAAATCCAAGCATAGAAAACTGTAATATTCAGGAAAATATAGCAAATAATGGAGCGGAAGGCGGCGGGATTGCATGCCGGAGGAATTCGAATCCAACCATCAAAAACTGCTTTATTTCTAAGAACATATCACAAACAGGCTATGGCTGCGGCATATCTTGTGAAAGCTATTCGTCTCTGATCATGGAAAACTGTCTGATCTTACGCAATCAAGGATTAGGAGGTTGTATTTACTGTACAGATGGTGCGTACGTGACAATGTTCAACTGCTCTATTCTTAAAAACTCAGCAACCATTGATACTGGCGGAATACTATGTACTGACGATTCTGGCTGCAAAATCGTGAACAGTATCATCTGGGACAATGGTCCAGACTGGGAACCAGACCAGTTTGGTAATGCAGATATCACATATTCAGACCTCGAATTTTTCCATCCGGGCCTCGGAAATATCAGTATTAATCCGGAATTTAAAACGGATAATCCTCATTACAGTTTCGATCCCCGCTTATCACCAGATTCTCCATGTATCGACGCAGGTACGGATCGGTCTGCTCCTGATCATGATTTAGATGGTAATGTTCGGCCGGCGGGCGGTGCCGTGGACTTAGGTGCTTATGAATTTGATGGTTGGCCGAATACTATTCGTTCCTATGTTTCAATGCCGGATCACCAATTATCACCCGGTGATATTGTCTTCGTTGATGCTAAAATCTGGAATGCCGGATTGAATACCCTGAGAGATTACCCGTTCTGGGTAATTCTGGATCTATACGGGCAACTCTATTTTGCACCCGATTTCGATGGGGTCAATTGTTACAGTCAGGAATTCCCCCCAGGGTTGACGCAGATTCCTGTCCTTCCGCCTTTCATCTGGCCGGAAGGCATTGAATCAGCAGAAGGCATTCTCTGGTATGCTGCCCTTACAAACCCTGAAATAAATGAGATTGTTGGCGAGATGGGAGTGTTTGATTTCGGTTGGTCTGAGTAATTGTTTGCATTAAATCCTTAGATTATATTTATGGCCCGAAGCCCCCGTTTACCACGGCATAATTGCCAATAATGGAATCGAAATCATCTGAAAGCATAGCGCTGTGAAAAGTGATCCTGTCCATTGCCAATTGGCCTGTATCCGGAACTTCAGCACAGAAGAATGTCACCAATGATATAAAGGTTGAACTGAAATCAACATTCATGATCTACGGATCCGACCCGGGTCTTGAGGATAGAATGAACGAATACGTCATGACATTGCCTGAGACGGTGAGAGAGTCCCTGGAATGGGAGGTTATGCGCAATGGTGGGATGGTTCCAGAAACTGAGGGGTAGCACGTATGCCCGCGACAGAATCAGAACTGATCGACGCCTGGTTTCAACGTGAGCACCTCCCGGTGGCTGAAGCGGCCATGGTGACGGGGATCCCCCTGGACGTGATTCTTACCGCGATCCGGAAAAAGAAGGTGTGGGTGTACCGGATTATGCAGTTGGAGTGGAGTTATGAGAGATGGTTGGTGAATGTGACCAGTCGCAGGAGATACACTGAATAGCGCCCGGTGAAGCTGGAATATGATGATTTTCCAGATGTTGTCAAAGTGACGTAAGATCGATACTGGGAAACAATTCTATCAATAATAACGCCAGCTTACACTGTCGATATCACCAATAAAATCCCCGGATAATGGATCAATAGTTAGACCCCAAAAAATCTGATCATCAGAGCTGCCTTCAATTTTTGGCCAAACAAAATTAGCAATGGTTACTGACGTTCGACCATAGTCGGCGATTGTATCGATAAAATCAATTTCTTCAGTCCAGTCAGGAAAAAAATAGAACACACCTGCAACATCAAGACAAACAATCATGCGATGCGCCTGATTCCAAGAATCACCGACACTGACAGCATCCAGTTTGAAGGTGTCACCAGCCACAAGATCGGTATCAAGCATAAACAGGTTCAACCCTTTTTCAAATGGGTCCTGATATTCATGTGCTCCGATATCGACAGTCTCTCCAATCATTCTCTCATGGCCAAAGAAATCTTGCGAAGAATGCAGACCTGCTTCTGTTCCGTTGTCAATGCAGGGTGAGTTAAAATTGAGTTGAAAATCAACAGCAGTTGGATCAACAAAATAAGGATCTGAATTGATTATTCGCGATCCAATGTTGAGCTCGCAATGTTCTTCCAGGACAACACCGGAAGAATCCATCACGGAAAAATCAGCATTTACTATTGAGGGGACTCCGGTTTGGGGAATGTATTCCAAAAATAGTTCCGGAGCATTTGGAGCACTGTTATTCCACAATATAGTGTTCACAATATCTACTCCGTAGGTCCCCGAAAAATGAATAGATCCGGCAAGATAGCCAGCCGTATTGCCATGGAATGTACAATTCTCGATTTGCCCCCAATATGAACTTATATATACCCCACCCCCAGAGGTGTCGGATTCATTGTTAGAAAAAATACTATTGCTAATTCTGAAATCAGACACATTTTGAAGTTTACATGCAGCTCCAGCCCCCGTGGTACAGTTACTATCGAATCTGCAGTTTGAAATAGTGATAAACTCGCACGTGCCGGTTGCTATTCCTGCTCCTGCAGCACTCCGATTGAGTATAAAGGTACAGCTGTCAACCTGCCCGTATTCCCATATCGATAACCCGGCCCCGTCGCTATCTGCTGTATTTGAAATGAAGTCTGAATTGGTTATTATCCCTCTGATAATCCGTGCAGCACCATAATTATGGGAGTAGTTATTCTCAAAAACACAGCCGTTAATTACGGCATTTCCAGCTGTTAACCCACCTCCTGTCCCCCGACCAACTGTAGTCGAATTATTGAAGAATGCAGTGTTTTCACAATAGAGCGTGCCTTCACCCAGAAAATGAATTCCACCACCACGATCATCCGCCAGATTATTTTCAAAACGGCATGTATCCACCAAGAAATCGTTACCTGAGATATTGACACCACCTCCAACGCCATCGTTCTCTGTGATCGCATACCCTCCCCGGATGGTCAGGTTTCTCAGCTGATTCAAGTGACGTTGATGTTCCGGGGCTATAAAGTTGAATGCTCGATGATGTGCGGTCGGTGACCCCTGTACGTCGATCACTACCTCCGAAGGATCTGTTGTGTCCCCTTTAATGGTTATCTCTTTCTGATCGACAACCACATCTCTGTTTCCATCGCCTGTATATGTTCCTGGTGCGATTAAAACAATGTCTGATTTTTCGGTCGCATTTACTGCTTCCTGAATTGTTGCATATTCTTCTGGAACACGAAAAACATTTGTGGCATTTGCAGGACAGATACAGGTTACAATGATCAACAGGCTAAATAATAGATTTGCATATCTCATTTTATCTCCTGTTTCGATAAGTTTTCCAATAATATTTTACTATCACTGTTCATTTTAATGATTATATTCTACTTTCGCAAAATTACTCTCTGACAGCCTGTGTCGGAGAAGTTCACCACTGGCAAGACCTTGTCTTGCCTGCGGTTGTCAATTCAAATCGCAGAGACACATCAGGCGCATGTGGGACTCAATTCTTGTTTATCAATTAATCCAAGGAGTGCCTGTGGCAAAACGCGGCGGTGAAAGTGGCTTAGAATTGATTCTGAGTAGCTGATTTTTTCACTGTGACTATTCCGTGATATCAATAAAAGTGCCTGGCCATCTCGTGGAGAGGGGTCACCAGCTGGGCGGGGGTATACCAATCATGTTGGTTTGGTAGGTGTGCTATTACTGAAACCTCAGGCTATGGTTGCCGAGTTTTAGTATCGTTTACTACCAGGTAAATCTCCAGGTATCTAAATCACCGATTGTATCCCAGAGCTCCGGATCCGTCATGACAGCGATGATCCAGGCTTCACCCGTGCCGGACATTTCGGGCCAGGCTGCACCCGGTATAATTGTATGCCCTGTCAGTCCCGGAACCAGGTCGATCGTATAGTAGTCTATTTCAGAGCTGAGACTTGGAAACCAGAAGAAATTGTCAAACAGGTCGAAAACAACAAATAACGAGACTCCACCATACGTCAAGTTTCCTGTGTTGCATGTATAAACCGTCAATGAGAATTTGTCTCCCGGGTCATAATGCTCCGCCGGCATCCAGATTTCAACACCCGTAGTTGCGCAATCCACTGCCAGGGCAACGGAGCAGACGCAGAGTGTTAAAATCACAGATAAAAATACCATCCATCGTTTCATAATGATTACCTCCCTTTATTCGAGTATATCCGCGGGTATCGAGGTTGGCAATGAGTCAATTGGGAAACGCTCAAAGCAATAGGGAAGCGATGTGGGTCTGACCGGCAGTGCGGACTGAATGACAGCTTACGCCACAAGTTCCTCTACCGCTATGAGCAGCAGTGCAGGATCAAAAGGCTTGCTGAATGCATATGCAGCACCCAACTTCTGAGCAGCCTGCAGGTCGTAAGATAGATCTTCAGTGCTGTCACCTGAGATAGCGATGATCTTAAGATCCGGGTCTTTTTTCCGGAGTTCCACAATCAGTTCCAGACCATTTTTCTCAGGCATGTTGATGTCTGTAATAATCAGATCGGCTGGTTTCTTCTTATGGAATTTTGCAGCCTTCTTGCCGTTTACTGCTTCCATGACCTCATGGCCTGCTTCCTCTAAAATGCATCGAAGCAGATCCCTCACCAGATCATTATCATCCACAATTAAAATGTTCGCCATGTTCAGAGATCCCTCTCTACGCCTTCACTATGACTACATAAAAAATCCGCAAATCGCAAGAGTGGATAGGTCGTTAAACAGGCGTTTTTTACGCCGATGCTCTGTTGACCCGGATTCAGCCCCAGGTTTCCACCCTGGACAAAAACGGCTTACGGCTGACCTGGGCGGGGTTCCGGATTTACTCCGGTATCAGCGTCACTTTGTAGTTGTAAAGCTCTGCCGATTTTATAATATCTGACTCGATCTTAGGATCCAACTTGCCCCGATAAACGATATAGACACAGTACCCATCGTATTCAAAGCTGACTCGCTGTGCATTTGGAATCATGTAGAAAAATGTCTTTGCTTTGGTTGCATTATGATCATGTTGCATGAGACCCGCCTCCCCCGAGATGGTCTTATATTGCAGGCATGATTATATGCAGATGGGAGAGAATAGCAAGCGCGGGTCGGAGGGATGCTACCTACCGGATCCGGGCCGGGGGATTACATCGCGTTCTGCAGCCGCTCTAGTAGATACCAGGCAAGCATATTGCTGGAAAGATTGCCCTGCAGCTGAATCAATTTCGTCATGAGCTGATCAAAAACGCCTGAAGCCTTTTCCCGGATACTGAGTGCGGCTCTCTCTGCGTTGTCTATTTCGTCAGGATCCGGATCCACTTTGAATAGAGCTTTTCGCAGGAAACCGCTCTCTTCTTGGATTGCGGTTTCTCGCATCTGCTCCCTGAGGAAGGTCATAAGGTCGGATTGGTGGGTTGAGAAGACTTTGACAATTTCACCTGTTAATTTTGTTTGTTCTTGATTGGATGACAATAAGCCATTAACGAGATTTTTCAAATACTTAATGTCCTCTTCGAGTGAATTTATCCGATTTTCACCATATGTCCTCGATGTTAAAAGCAGTTCCCTGTATGTTTCCAGTTGGGTTTCCGCAAATCGAATATGAGTTTTCAGACGTTGAACCTCGAAAGGATCATCAAGAAGCCGCTCCGGTGCCATTTCGCCCTGCACAACGAGACCGTATTCATCTAGCGTCTTCTCAATCAACTTCTTTTCCCCTTCGGGCGTCTCAATTGCCATGGTGACCTTGAGATCGTCCTGGGTGATCGAAACTGAGACCTTGGTGTCCGGGTATTTCTGTTTCAGGATGTTGCTGAAGTAGCTGAGAATTGAGATCCCAGCTTCTTTGTGCTCGGGCTTGAAGGTGATTTCACGGAGGATCTTGTGTTGATTTATTCCATCATCCAACACCGTCCATGAAAATCCATAATTTATACGATACTCTTCTGATATTGTCTCCAATGAGAAATCATCAATTCTGATTTCCTTCAAAGAACAGCCATGTTGAAAAATGGCATTTGAGAAGTCCGTGTTAATTATGACGGATCTATCGAAAATCGTTCTTCGGAAAACCGCTGAGTCCAATATAGCATTAAAAATGCTCGCTGAGGTCAAATCAGCACCAGGAAGTTCTGTCTTTATCAGTTTTGTCCTGTTCAGGGTACACCCTTGCATCCGAGCATCAACCAGAAAGGTCTTTTTGAGATTTGCACCTCTGAGGTTAACATTCAATAGGTTTGCTCCAACGAGTCTTGATTCTTCCAAATTGACACCTTCAAGACCAGCTCCTCTCAATTGGATATGATCAAGGTTTGCATGAGAAAGGTTTGCTCCTTTGAGATTACATCTCGTCAGGTTGACATTTCTAAGACTCACCCTTTCGAGGTTTGCCTCATGGAGATCAGCTTTCCCTCCATTTCTGAAATTGGATTCAAGCCAAATACGATGTTCCTCCAAAATCTCCCTCAGACACCTCCCCTTATGAAACACTTCATCAGGTGACCTATACTTCTTCTCTGCCATGTCTTTATCCTCCGGTCTGTTTCAATTGAAGTCTATCCAAATATTGGATCACTAATTGTATAATCAAATCCCGACAGATGTAGAGCTGTTTCAATTACAAAATTAAAGCAGAATTCAACATCCTCCCGGCTGGGGTAGTTGCTCGACTTCCACTCTTTTCGGGAGATATTGTAATTTCCTGAGAATAATGACAATTTCGGTGTGAGATGTTTGAATCTAGTATATCTCCTGAAATCGATTCCCAATGCTATGATCTTTAATGCACCCTGAATTTCATTAATTGACTCCCCTGCAGCGTCAACGAAATTCCCAAGAACCCGTAAAGGAGAATGCAGCTCATCCATATCTATTCTCATACTTCTGCTGTTGAAACTTAATACATCTGTTCCAAATGAGAAAGGTGAGCAGAGATAACTTAACCCCTTTCTTTCGATATATTCATGGACCATGTATTCAAAAGAAACAGCAATATAGTCCAGAGCATCCAATATTTTCCCATCGGACAAACAGTTTTGAGCACCCTTTAATTTTTCGCGTGAAGTGTCTGGGTTTACAAAGTCGATGAGTGAAATATTGCTGAATTCAATGTCAAAAACAATAGGAGTATTCTCTTCAAAAAACATCTTGATCATTTCTCGATAGGATGAAATATCCATTTCTGAGGGGAAATTACCATTGTGTTTTAGCTTCGCTCTCGCTTGGCTCATCCGTCTCATCGATTCCTTCCGTTGGAATCTCACATCGTCCAATTTTGATTCTATTTCCTCAAGTAGTTGCATAAACGAATTTCCACTTTTGGTCTTAATGTCCCGATACTCTGATGTTAACCGTAGAAACAGTTCAACTGCATCATGCATCGTTAAAATTGAGCCACATTTTAGCGGCATCGGTTTGTAGCTCTGTTGAATAGCTGAGTCATAAAGATATTTAACAAAGGCTAATCGCCTGATGACATCATGGTTGATCTTCCCTGCATTGGTTCTTTCCACCATTACCACCCCTCCCCAAGTGCCACGTGATCAATCACGGCCAGGTCCAGTGTACTGAATCCGTGTTTCTCTGTTTTGAAACTTATTCACTCCAGCCGAATTCCCAACGGTCGTATACACCGATAATATCGGTAATTGCTGGATTTGTCATGGCACCCCAAAATATGGCACCGAAATATGTTCCTGCGTCAGATGGCCATAAAAATTCTGAGATAACAGGGAAAGCTGAAGTACCTGCCTGCCACTCTTCCTGGTAGTGGTCAGAAGAAGAGGACCAGGATGGTCCAAACCAGAACGTGCCATTTAATTCCAGAATTACAATCAGGGGAAGATCGACCAGAGGAAATCTAAAGGTATTGCAGATATTTACGGTAAGAAAAAAGGGGTCGCCTGGTCTGAAATTATTAGAAGGATATTCAAAAGAAATCCCTAATGATTCGCATTCCGGTGTCGGTTGTGGAGGTCGCGTGGGACTTGACGGTGTTGGTGTAGTTGTCGATGTATAAGTGGGTAACGGCGTGTGGGTAAATGTTGGCGGGTGTGGTGTATAAGTTGGAGTTCCAGGTGCCACAGTTGGAGTAAAAGTTGGTGGGATAATTGGATCCGCACTTCGGTACACTGTATTGCCCCCTGTTGAATACAAGAATCCATCATCAGCTTCAAAGATATTAGTTATAACAGAATCAAAAGACTCTACGTACATCTCCGCCCAAGTGTTACCCGAATCAACACTTTGATAGACTCCGCCGGTTGCTGCATAAATTACATTCCGGGATGAATTGAATAAATGTTGTACCGTAGCGATTTCGGCAATTCTGTACCACTCATCATCATTCCATTCTCTTGCCAGAAGAAACGGAATTATAAAAACGCCGGCTAAATACCGTTCGGATGCAATATACTCAATAGTTGTTATCGTAGATCCAGATGTGGAGTTTCCTATCACCCAGGTCTGACCGGAATCAAAACTATCAAAGATCTGCCCAGTAGAACTACCGACAATTAAATGTTCGGGGGTAACTTCTGAAAATGCTGTCAAAACATTTACTTCTTCATCAAACAGACCATTCTGAATCCACGTGTTGCCATAATCATTAGAGGTCAGTAAATGAAGCCCCTGAATATCAGAAAAAGAACCTGTTAGATAAATGACATCATTTAGTCCTTTCCATATCTTTACATGCCGCCATAAATTATCGTCTTCGATGTATGGGATCGGCGACGTTTCTTCCCAATTGTCTCCAAAATTTTCTGACCGCAGGACTTCGTGCCGTTGCTGCTCACAATCATATAGCATCAGGAACAATTCCTCATTGCCTAAAGAGATGATCGATGTCAAGTAAGTATGATTGGTAAACATTGAGGCAGTGAGCCATGTCTCTCCAAAATCATCAGACCGAAAAACGAGCCCCGTACAGGAATCATTGTCATAGGACGTTATAAATGTTTGATGTCCTATCGAGGTACCGGAATTCGATGAATATTCTGAAGGGAAGTTTGTGAGAATCCAGCCCCATTCCCTTGGTTCTGAATCAGAACTTAGACAAAGTGAGGTTAATGCTAGAAGAACAAAATATTTATACTTCTTCATATTAATTTCCCCTCATTAATAATAACACCAGTTTACACTGTCAATTTCACCAATCGTAGTGAAGTCGTCCGGATTCAAGATTGCACCCCAAAAGCACAACCCTGATCCGGATCCTGAGTTATCCGGCCATATGAATGAGAGAATTTCTTGCCATTGCCGACCATACTCGATGGTGACTTCTTCATAGCTGAAGTCTCGTAACCAATCCGGGTAGAAATAAAAAGCGCCACCAACTTCCAGTACTAGAACTTTTACCACGGGTTTTCCCCAGTCCCCAGTTGCATTCAACATTTCAAGGGTGAGCTTGTCGCCGGTAGTAATATTCGTGTCTTCCATGTAAAGATGTGTCCCAATTGTCAAGGGAGTCTGATATTCGTACGCACCGATATCAATTCCATTGCCGATTGGCCGGGGAAATCCTGAGATATCACAATCAGGAACATCGCTGGATCTTCCGTTATCCACACACACAGATCTGAATGAGAGCTGATAGTTCCCTGCTTCCGGATCCGATAGATCTGGATTAATGGGAATTATTCTCTCTCCAAAACTCAAGTGGTGGTTCTCCCCGGAAATCAGAGTCTCTGACTCTTCGAGTATACAGTTTGAGATATACACATTTGCCTCTGATCCTGGGAAATCCTGGTCAGTCAAATAAAGTTCCGGTGCTTGAGATGCAGAGTTATCCCAGTTTATACAATTTACAAATTCGAGATTGTAAATTTGATTAAGCCTGATACCTCCTCCGGCTGCTGCAGCATTGTTCCCATAGATTGTATTATTGATGAACGAACCCCAAAAAACTCCTCCGATCGCAAACCCGCCACCTTCATAGCTTGCTTCATTCTCTGCGAAAATACAGTTTGTTATGTCACATTCAATCCAATTATAAATCTCACCGCCACCCCCAAGCGCTGAAGAATTACCGACTATTCTGCACATATCCATTTTGAGATAGCTACCCAGATAAAAATGACAACCACCTCCATAATTGTAAGATGTATTAGACTCAAAGAGGGTTCTAAAAATATTTGCGTCCCCTTGAAGAGAGGCTCCTCCTCCATCCCACTGCGCCTCGTTATTTCTAAATTCGCAATTTGTAATTTCACTGACACGTTCCGCAAATAGTCCGCCACCCTGATTTCCTGCGTAGTTATCCTCAAACACGCAATTTGACAGGGACACGTTTCGAGCCCAGACTGCACCACCACTTCCAAACGAATGATTGTTTTGAAATGTGGTGTTGAAACTAAACAGAACTCCATCCCACAGAAATACTCCACCACCGTATGGCGCCATCAGATTGTCTCGGACAATGCATGATTCGAGCAGAATGTAGGCTTCAATTCCTTTGATACAACTTTTCCCCCATGAACCCTGTAATGTCAGGTTTCTCATTCTTGTCTCTGCCCACGAGTAACCCGTGATATTAAATAAATTATGAACTTCTACCTCGGAACCTCCTGCATTGATGATAATTTCTTCGGGCTTGCCATCACCCCTTAATGTTACTGTTTTGCCATCGATTACCATATCCTGGTTTCCTGCACCAGTATATGTGCCGGGTGCTATCAATATGATATCTTGTTCACACCAAACCTCATCAATAGCTGCTTGGATAGTGGGGTATTCAGAGGGCACGCGAAAAATCGTCTGACTTTGCACTGGAGAAATACCAAGCAGAAAAGCCGTCATGCAAATCCATTTTTTCATATTTCCTCCTCATTCAATCAATACGCATGTTGAACAACGATATCAAGTTACCTACCTCATCCTATTTAAGTTTCGCATTCCTGAATATCAATATTCAAAATTTGATTTATTTTTCGCGCCATCCGGGCATTCTCCTACTGAATTAGGAACTCCACACATTCCAGGAAAATGCCCGTGTGCGCAGGGATAATTGACGCTTGACAGTATGGTACCGATCTGTGCAGTTTTGTTGCAATGTCCCCGATACCCACTAACTCAAAACCCCGGAAGTTCTAAGCAGAATCCTTGGTGTCGCAATTCTTGATCAGTACCCCCATCCGAATTCCCAAACATCGATATCACCCAGGATATCCGTAAGAGCAGGGTTAGTTAATGCACCCCAAAAAAATGCCCCGGTGAAAGAACCAGCAGTTGGAGGCCATTGGAACTCCGGAATGATGGGCATCATTGTAATACCTTTGGGAAGATCCTCAATGTAATGATCAGGAGTTTCGCTCCACGAAGGCGCAAACCAGAACATCCCATTTATTTCAAGAATCACGAATACGGGAACACCTGAAATAGAACCACTTGCGTTATTGCAGATGTTCAATGTGAGATAGAATGGATCACCGGTTCGGTAATAATCGGCGGGTTTCAGGAAATCAACCCCGAGGTTATCACAAAGTGGTGTCTGCGTCGGGATATCCGTTGGTGCCGCGGGGGTTGGAGTCATCGTTGGCGTGAGTGTCGGCGGTGGTGTCGGTGTCACTGTGGGAGGTGCCGGCGTGTAAGTCGGTGTACCGGGAGCAACGGTTGGTGTATAGGTTGGGGGGATTATGGGTTCAGCACTGCGATGGACAATTCCGGTGGATGCGAACAAATACCCATCTGAAGTTCCGACTATTTCATTAACAGCGCTACCATTCGTTTCAAAATACATCGGATTCCATGTGTTTCCGAAATCTTCACTGCGATAGACAGGCGATCCTTCACCCATCAGTTCTATGCCCGCATAAAGGATTCCATCCATTCCCGGGAAAATATCCGCAATTCTATAGGTTGTTGTAGGGAATTCGGCGATCTCATACCAGTCTGATCCTGACAACTCTTTTGCATAAATGACCGGAGTGGGTCCAATGGAGGCCAAGGCTCGAAAACCAGGAATGACAGCGATGGAGTTTACATTATCCTGATGGCCCGACTCAAAGCTCAAAGTCCAACTCGTGCCACTGTTAACACTTTCATAAATATTTCCGCTGATCGTTCCGGAAAATAAATGCTCCGGCGAAACCACTTGTAATACAAATACAGCGATATCTTCCAGAGGAAATGCACCCAGAGGTTCCCAGGAATTACCCAAATCCAGGGATCTAAAAATCATAATTCCGTTGTCCGGGTCAAAGTTACCTGTGATATATAAATCATCATTACTGCCGATCCAGATATTCATCACACTGAAATGGCAAAAAGGAACACCAGGCATGGCGTTCCAGGTGAGTCCTGAATCATTTGAGACAAGGATAGTCCACGATTGAGAATCACAATCATCTGCCGCCAAGTATAGGTTGGACATGCTGTCAACAACAATGGAACTTAAGTTGTCATAATGCGTGAATTCCTCGGTTAGCTCCCAAGTCCCGCCCCTGTTCATTGTCCGGTATATTTTTCCGTTGCATCCAATGCTCGACTCGCCAACGATGACAAAATCTCCGGAAACCGTAATGCTGTCCGGATGGTGCCCTTCAGGATAATTGGTGGGTATCCATCCCCACGCCCGGGCGTGGGGATTTTGAAGACACATCATCATCACAAAACAGATAAACCACATTTTTAAATTTCCAGAGTGTTTCATGGAACGCCCTTTACATGTATGACCATTGAATCATACCAATTTCACCGATGATCAAATTTGTTTGCGGATCCAGAACAGCACCCCAGAACCGCAGGTAGTTCATGGCCCCAACCCCAATCGGCCACTCAAAACTGAACAAGTTTATTCCATGCCGGCCGTATTGAAGATTAATCGTCTCAGAGGTAAAATCAGGATGCCATTCCGGATAAAAAAAGAAGGAACCTGCGACTTCCAAAGCCACTGCCAGATTGATGACCTGCCCCCAATGATCCCCAACGGCAACAAATCCCGGCTCGAACATTTCACCCGTCGTGACTATAGTGTCAATCATATGCAAGTTAGCGCCAACTCTTTGTTCTTGCTGAAACTCTTGTGCACCTATATCGATGTTCTGACCCACCAAACGGGGATCCCCGTCGATATCCATTTGAGCGCTACTCGCGTTAAGGCCGTTGTTGATGCAGGGTGAATTAAACGAAAGATTCAGGTCGCCGGCGTCCTGATCAACAAATACCGGATCATCATTGATCAGCCGATTACCTGTCTGGAAGTTGCAATTGTCTTCTACGAGGACGTCGGCTGGATCCAGCACACAATAGTCTATAATGATATCCGAACTTCCAAGATTTCCAGGATTCCGAAGGTAGAACTCAGGTGCATAAAATGCTGCGTTCTCCCAGAAAATCGAATTTGTTAAATTAATTTGATACCAGCTATCCAATGAGATTGCCCCTCCGTAAAAACCGGCATGATTATCGACAAAGGTTGTGTTCTCGATATTTCCGAAATAGCCATGCATTAAAATCCCACCACCGTGAATCTCGCTTTCATTCCTGATAAAAATACAATTTCTAATTTCAAGATCATAAAGCCCCCACAACATGCATGCACCGCCTTGATTTGCGGAATTATTGATGAATTCTGAATTTTCCAGTGTGCATTGAATAGAACCACTGGCTCTGAGTGCCCCACCAGAATTAACTGCTAAATTGCTCGAAAATAAACAGTCCTCTAGGCTGACATAATGGTGAGCTAATAGCCCACCTCCATCATCCTCCGCAGAATTTCCTACAAATTCGCAGCCAATAGCAATTCCATTATCGAAACCAGCACCCCCACCATTACGTGCAGAGTTGTTTTCAAAAGCACATCGATACAAGAATGCATTATCCGCAGCCAATCCGCCTCCATGATCCGAATAATTATTTCTGAAAATTGAGTTTAAACAGTTCAGGTCCTGGTCACTGAAAACGCCACCACCACTCTTGGAAGCGAGATTGTTTTCAAAATTACATGATTCAATTGTCAGGCTTACACCTTCAGAATGAACTGCACCTCCACGGCCATCGGGAATATAGCCGTTTCGGAAAGTCATGTTGACAATTTGCACGGTGTTCCATGAATATCCATTCATTTCAAAAGCACGGTGTGGTTCATCCAATGAGCCTTCCACGTCAATTATAATTTCTCCCGGAGCCCCATCACCCAGAATTGTAAGTGTTTTTTCATCAATGAGGATATCCCGGTTGCCATCCCCTCGATAGGTTCCGGGCGCAATCAGGATCAAAGTATCATGGTGTGAAGCATCAACAGCCGATTTGATGTCGGGATAATCAGATGGAACGAAGTACACTTCAGCTGTGACTGTCGAGCAGAGAAAGATTGTCAGCAATAAAGAAAAAATGAAAATCATATTGACCTCCCACTCATGTTAAATTTATTCTATCACTCTAGAATCATCATAACCAATGCTATTGAATCTTGAAAACCGGGCAACATATTTCCACTTTTATTTGAAACTCTCCGAGATATTCGGCACACTTGTTACAGGAGATTAAGTCATGAAGTTTTACGGATTCCTGCTGATATTCACGGCATTTCTGTCTGTATCCACGCTTGCCGCTATAATCCAGGTCCCGGGAGATCAACCAGACATTCAGGCCGGCATCGATGCAGCTTTAAACGGTGATACAGTCCTGGTGGCGGATGGGACTTACACAGGTGACGGGAATCGGGATGTCAGTTTTAACGGGAAAGCCATCGCTGTGATGTCTCAAAACGGTGCCGAAAGCTGTGTTATTGATTGCGAGGGGAGCAGTGCTGACCAGCATCGAGGGTTCAATCTGGAGGATGGAGAGTCATTTGAATCTATGCTAAAAGGTTTTACAATCCAAACTGGGTATTTGGAAAATCCTCAAAGAGGTGGTGGGATTCGACTCAGAAATTCCTCTCCATCGATTACTGGTTGCACAATTTCAAATAATATAGCTCTTGATAGCGGTGGGATTCTCTGTATCAACTCCTCTCCAGTAATTTCCAATTGTACAATCTCGTATAATACAGGGGGGATGTCTGGTGGAGGAATTCTCTGTTCTGAAAATTCTTCGCCTACAATCATCAACTGCACAATAGATTACAACGTTAGTAGATGGGGTGGTGGGATTGCATGCCTTGACTCATCACCCACTATCACGAATTGTTCCATCAGCAATAACACGTCCCATGGCAGAGGAGGAATATCCTGCATCAACTCATCCCCAACAATTTCAAACTGTATTATCTCAAGCAACAATAGTACTAGCATGAGTGGAGTTGGAGGAGGTATTTATTGCCAAAATTCCGCACCATCAATTTTTAACTGCATCATTTCGAAAAACATCGTAGATTGGAAAGGTGGGGGTGGAATATTTTGCACAAATTATTCTTCACCGATGGTCATCAACTGCTCAATCATAAAGAATGAAGCCATGAATGGGGGCGGGATCTATAGCACCGGCGGCTCTGCTCCAACGATCATTAATTGCACAATAGCAAAAAATGTTGGGCTTATTGATGGTCCTGGAATTTATTGCAGCGTGGATTCCGATTTGACAATTAAAAATTCCATCGTCTGGCGGAATACACCTGGTGATGTAGCAGATGAATTTGGTGATGCAAACATAAGTTATTCAAATATAGAAAAGGGATATCCAGGAGTCGGCAATATCGATATTTATCCTAGCTTTGTCACCGATAACCCTCATTATAATTTCGATCCCCACCTCTCTGCAGACTCTCCCTGTATTGATGCTGGCACTGACTGGAAAGCGCCCGCCGTAGATTTGGATGGAAACAATAGACCACAGGGGGGATCGATCGATATGGGCGCGTATGAGTTCATCGGCTGGCCGTCTTATACTCGTTCGTACGTTCAGATGCCGGCACATCATTTTTTACCCGGTGATGTGGTCACCGTCTATGCGAAAGTTTGGAATGCCGGATTGAATACCCTGAGAGATTACCCGTTCTGGGTAATTCTGGATCTGTACGGGCAACTCTATTTTGCACCCGATTTCGATGGGGTCAATTGTTACAGTCAGGAATTTCCCCCCGGGTTGACGGAGATTCCTGTTCTTCCGCCTTTCATCTGGCCGGAAGGCATTGAATCAGCAGAAGGCGTTCTCTGGTATGCTGCCCTTACAAGCCCTGAAATGAATGAGATTGTCGGCGAGATGGGAGTGTTTGATTTCGGTTGGTCTGAGTAATTGTTTGCATTAAATCCTTAGATTATATTTATGGCCCGAAGCCGCCAGTCCTTATTGGCAGGATTAGCTCGTATTGCTTACTACCAGGTAAATCTCCAGGTATCTAAATCACCGATTATATCCAAGAGCTCCCGATCCGTCATGACAGCGATGATCCAGGCTTCACCTGTACCGGACATTTCTTGCCAGGCTACACCAGGTATAATTGTATGCCCTGTCAGTCCCGGAACCAGGTCGATCGTATAGTAGTCTATTTCAGAGCTGAGACTTGGAAACCAGAAGAAATTGTCAAACAGGTCGAAAACAACAAACAACGAGACGCCACCATACGTCAAGTTTCCTGTGTTGCATGTATAAACCATCAATGAGAATTTGTCTCCCGGGTCATAATGCTCCGCCGGCATCCAGATTTCAACACCTGTCGTTGCGCAATCCACTGCCAGGGCAACGGAGCAGACGCAGAGTGTTAAAATCACAGATAAAAATACCATCCATCGTTTCATAATGATTACCTCCCTTTATTCGAGTATATCCGCGGGTGTAGAGGCTGGCAATGATTCAATTAGGAAACGCTCAAAGCAATAGGGAAGCGATGTGGATCCGGCCGGGGTTCAGAGCGCCGCCGCCACCCCAGGCGCCCCCCAGACTTGCTTTAAATCATTTTTGACATAGGTCAGATCATACATATACTTGAGAAATGGACACCTCGGTAAAACTCAAACCGCTTGTCCTGACGGATGCAGCCAATTTCACTACAAGCAATTCACAAACACCTTAATCGTCCCGGACCCATTTGCATCCTCAACCGCTTTCCCCAGGATTCCCACATTCTCGGCAATCATGATCCCGTTTACCTCGGTTTTTCGAAGGCTGCGGATCCTCCCCGCATCGTCCACGGTCAGGCCTTCGCCGACGTTGATTTCTTGATCCGGACCGCATTTCACATCTGTCGGGCCAAACACGATGACTGACAGATAATCGCCCGGCCTGATTGGCCCCGCGGCAAAACGGAAACTGCGATCCACTGCGGATGCCCCGTCTTCCTGGGCCACGACTTCCTCATGGACTGCGACTCGGTATTCCACCACGCCAAGGATCCCTTCAGCGTTCGAGTGATCACTCTTCCGAATATGGATAATTGCGGCATCATCTTCACCCAGAATATTTTCATCGAATCCACCGGCAATGCTCACAATGTCGCCGGGCTCAAGGAAACGTGCTCCCATGTTCCGGACATGCGTGCTGATCGTTTTCGTGGTGTGATTGGAGGCATAGATCTTATCCGGTGTGTAAACGCCCCATTCATTGCTTGCATCCGTAGTGATCAGATGTGCCCCATTGGTTGTCGCTCCCTGTACAAAAATGCCGTACCTGCCTGTGCTGACGATGTATATGCCGTCCTGAGCGGCGCTTTGGATCTGCACGCCCTCATCTCCGGCGTTTTCAACACGTATGCCATCATTAGCGGTGGTTCCAACATACACGCCATATCCACCCGTATCGTTTGCATGCAGGCCATCCAGGTCTGCGCGCCCGACGTAGAAACCGTGCCCTTGAGCACCGGCTATTTCAATACCATTCTTGTCGGAACTGGATAGGGATGTTGACGGGACGCCGGCTGTGCCCACACTCACACCATCGAAGTAAGAAGAGTCCATTCTGATTCCATCCGTACAGCGGAGATCGCCATGTACATCAAGTTTGTAAACGGGACTTTCCGTGCCGATGCCGATGAAGCCGACATTCGCCAGTGCATACAAATTGCCGTTGTTTATGGAGATATTATTCTGGATCTGCGCATCAGTTGCCGTATCACTCAGTTCTGTGAAACTGGTTGTCTTCATATGGTGCACCGACGCATTACCTGCATGGACCGCGATATCTGCGTCGATCTCAGCGGATTCCTCCAGAGCTGAACCCTCCATGCCGTCCACAGTGTCTGCATCCTCGGCATTCTCCGCTTGCAGCGCATGTAGCGTATATCCGGTGGAGACGATCTGCTGATCCGGACCCAATTGCTGGAACCCGTTGACGCCGTCGTTGAACCAAATCCGCAGATAGACAGGGTCATTAGCAAACACAGCCGCATTCAAGGGCTCCTGCGGATCCGGTCCCAGAATCACGTGATACAGTCCGCTTGCCACTTCAACATTTAATGACCCGCTTGGTTCCGATCCCGCAACCGATGTTCCGTCGTGGGACCAGTAGCTTACCAGGGGCGTATTCGGGTCGTCCACGATGGCGAATTTGAATTCACCGGTCCCGTCGAAAGCCGTGCCTCCGGATGTGACGTTGCCCTGGAAATTGATAGCTGATGGGACAGCCAGACAGACGGCAGTCAGCAGAAAAATTGCAACTATTGTGATCAAGGTCATTTGTTTCATTAAAATCTCCTTAAGCGATATTCGAGTGTCACAGTTCTAGTGCCAAGTCAACTTTGTACTGTCGGAAATCGACATACCCAGCTAGACCTTGCCCGAAAAGCCTGCAGGTTGTCAATACATCGTGTGTAAAGCCTTTTTGATCTCAGAACAAGGAACAGGGAACGGTGATTTTTGAAGTTTAGCTACTTTCCCTTCAAAAATCTAAAATCCCTGTTCCCTGTTCGTAAATCAATCGAGCCTGAATGTGAAAAAATCCGTATATCCCAGATATACATTTGTCCTGAATAACCTTTCGGATTGGCTCAATCTAATACTTGCGTTCCTTCCGAAGATTTTCGATAAGTAGTATCAATCTTTGATTGGAGGATGATAAATTCTACTCCCAACTGAAAGCAGCGATATCCCATGTTCCCAGCGTTTCCGTGAAATTTTCATTGGTCATCGCCGCGATAAAAGCCGCATTGCCGGTGGATCCCGTTTCCGGCCAGGTGAAATTCAGGACCTCTTCTTCCGTCAGACCCGGTGAGATATCCCGGGATTCAAAATCCGTGGTTGCCGACCAGGAAGGCCAGAAGAAGAAGACTCCATAGACATCCAGGACGAGATAGACCCGGGCGGACGGGATGGTTTCGGCGGTGGGGTTGCAGGTATCCAGGGAGACTGAAAAGGTGTCGCCGGGTTGGAGATGGTCTGAACTCGTGGTGATGGCGATGCCCAGGGTATCGCATTCCGGAGTGGGTGCAGGCGTTGGTGTCGGAACAGGTATTTCATTCGAATAATGATAGCCTATATCAACGATATCAGTGTCAAAAACACCATCTGTCCGAGTGGTCAGTTCATCCAGGCAAGTCTGTCCGTATGCTGTCTCAAAACAAACATCCTCAGCCAAACCTGATCCGGTATTTACACACGGGCTGTCTTCGCTCTGACCGGCTGATTGCTGACTTAAATAGAAATAACCCGGCGGATCGGTTACGAAAAGTGGATCTGAATTAAAATTCCCCTCTCCCTGAAAATCCTCGGAAAGGCATGAATACGTTATCAGGTATGTCCCGTCATACGAGAATATCGCATACATCTCATTATCCCAGATAATGCTGTTTAAAATAGTCATGCTGCTATCGTCATAGGCCAGCACACCAGCGGTGTTCCCGGAAATCGTCGAATTGTTTATTGTGGCATGGCCCCAATACAGGCAGCATACAGCAGCAAACGTGTCCAGACCGGATCCATTTCCCGAAATAAGACAATTGTTCAGGGTCACATGCGCGAAATAAGTAACACAGATTCCACCGGCTTCCCTGGCTGCATTATCCCGGATAACACAGTTTGAGAGTACAGGTGTTGAATCCGTGGTACAGAAAACACCGCCACCCAGATTGTATGCTCTATTATTCATCACGATGCAGTTAGAGATTATTGGAGATGAGTAGTCGGAAGTTACTATCCCGCCACCATAACTGCCATATGCGTCAAATATCGTAAATCCATCCAGAACAGATTGATTTGCCGCTCCGCTGAATTCAAAACCGGTATGATACTCGTCCATGGATCCTTCACAATTTACCCGGCAAGCATCCGAGCCATTCTCGGACAGAATGAGAAGCGTCTTGTCCACGACACGGATATCCCGGTTGCCTTCCCCGGTATACGTCCCGTCGGCAACCAGAATAGTATCACCGGCCAAAGCAGCATCGATTCCCTGTTGGATCGTCGGCTGATCTCCGGGCACATGGATCACATCAGCCAATGCGGCGAGTTGTATAAACAGGATTAAGCCAATGATTAAACATAAATTTTTCA
>SWBY01005000.1_pt1 | contig 41978 bp, 22 predicted proteins | sample 4693071 | NCBI WGS metagenome assembly SWBY01 (sample SAMN10267273, study PRJNA491770) | bioreactor metagenome | isolation source: DHS bioreactor inoculated with marine methane seep sediment | place: Japan: Omine Ridge, Nankai Trough | collected 2006-05-06 | reverse complement strand
CGGCATGAGACATCAAGCCACTGCTCGTATTCAACAGCCCTATGAATTGCCGCCGACTTATGTGATGACACTTGAAATGCTGGCCGAGTATGCCGGAAGTTATGCCATTGAATCCATGGCGTTTGTAGCAACCGTTAATGAAATTGGTGTTCTGACGGTATCGGGACCGCATGGAAACACGCACACCCTGGTTCCGGCTGCAAAAGATAAATTCAGCTCTTTAGGTGATGAATCCATCTCAATTAATTTCACACGATCAGATACCCGACAACTGTCCGGATTGGAAGTTGTAAAAAATGGAGAGATCATCATGGTACTGACAAAGACGGTGTAATCCTTCGGGTGTGTCAAGCTATCTACTTCCCGAATACCATATCCAACGCTTTCTTACTGTCATGCCGCTGCGCTTCAGCGGCCTGTGTATCGACAACGGGGTACCGCTGACCTTTGACCTTTTTGACGGGGAGTCCGGCTTCTCCTTTTTTCCATTTGAAATGCGGAATTTCCACCTCGATTTCATCACCATTGTCGCATGCAATCACCCAGGTATAGTTGTAGTATCGGTAGCCACTTGAACTCATGGGTTTCTTGAACCCTTTCCACCATTTCCGATGTTTGGACAGGTCAACGATATCACCGGTATACGTTTTCCCTTTCTCCATGGCGGGAACTATCCCCAATTCCCAGACAGAGACAATGAGGATTGCACCAATAATCAGGGCCACCTGTATGGGTCTGCTCCGTTTCCACTCCATTTAAATTCTTACCTCCAGCAGTTGTGAACCTGTGATAAGTTCTGATTAACCGGCGTGAATGGCACGAAGGCCGCATTCAATCCGGATAAACCGTTCGACCAACCCATAATCAGTAAATATCTCGTATGTATCAGTCTTTTCCTGACAGATACAGCACATACCCGGCCACACCTTCCGTGACTTCCGCCATCTTCCGGTAATCCAGTCGGTCCGATGTGTCATTTTCCGTATGATAGGCGGTGTTTCGGAAAAATGCCGTATCCGTAACCATCACTGCCGGAAACTGATACCGCCAGAAATTCCGGTGATCCGAAAAATCGATCCCGGGAATGAAGACCGGCGCATTGATGGAGTAAACCGGCAGATCCATACGCGGCTTCATCCATTTTTTCATTCGGCCACCCTGTGATGAGAACACCTCATCCACCACAGCAATAAAGTTTCCTTCTGAGGGATAAAACAGTTTCATGATTGGTGATGGACTAAGCTGTGAACCCGGTTCATCACTGTAATACCCGATCATTTCAAGACAGATCATGAGTTTAACCGTGATACCTTTATCCTTCAGAGATTTTGCATAAACGGCACTGCCCATGTTGTCTGTTGCAAAATAAGGCGGTTCCTCCAGCGTGAAAGCCACAAGGACAACGCGGGATGCCGGCGGATTCGCGCCCAGGATCCGGCCGATCTCAATCAACCCGGCCACGGCACTGGCATTGTCATCAGCTCCGGGGAATTCATCGTATGCGTCATAATGAGCGCCCACCACAATGATTTCCTCACTGTCAGGACCATAGGAAGCCACGATATTCCTGTATTCCAGTCCATTGACTTCGAAGGGTTGATCTTCGACACTCGTACCGGTGGCCATAAAAGACATCCGGATATAATCCGCTACCCGGTTGAGATTTTCGGGATGATTGTGGTCCCTGGGGAAAAATTTTTGGGAAAGAGCCGTCACATGGACCTTCAATAATTCAGGTTTAACCGTACCGGAAATCGGGGACGACACGTTCCCGCCTGGAAATACCGGCCGGGCCAGGGTTACCCAGAGCAGCACAAAAGCGATCACGAATATACTCACTACGATTCCAGTGCCGATCAACAACCATCGTTTCATAGCAGGTCCTCCATTGTTGTTCCTGAAACACCCTGTTCAATGAGCATTAGTAAATTTTTCAAGGGCGTATCCTCCCAATCAAGCAATGCCATCTTTCTCTTATACATCTCCTCTAGCATGTCAGTGTGTTGCACTTTACATGTCAGATTAAATCACTGCAATTCAGGTATATCACTGAATCGCTCACCATTCCTTCGTCGAGTGACCAACTCAAATATTTCATCGAAGGCGTTCTGTAAAACACTTATGATATCGGCGATGTTTTCATCGGACACAACTACCGGCTGGTATTTTTTGTTATTGGCGATTTTTACAAAATTGGGACTTTTCTGACGGGCTACCAGCACATCGGTATCCTCGATAATTTTGAGGACGGCCTGCATTTTCTCACGTCCTGCATGCGGGTGATCCCGTGCCGAATTCTCACGTTTGTCCAGAAACGTGCTGCCCGACGCTTCGGAAATATCATAAATACAGAAATATTCCGTATCGCCCATATGGGTTGCGGCAATGGTATCACCATCATTTGAACCGATACAAACTCTGATCTTTTTCATATTTCTCTCCTTCGATTGTGAAATTTGCTGACTTCTGACACTTATCCCGTTTGCTGATCTCTGAGTGCTTCGGCAGCGTCCAGCGCTGTTTTAAGATCCGACCGGCCGGTCCGAGCCAGTTCCGTTTTCAATATTGAGATCGCCGACTCCAGAATCTCATCTGCATGGGGTGATTTGATTTTCTTCAGGATGCGGGCCTGAATCAGGAGGGCTTCACCCAGTTCACCCCGGAAATGGATCTGCTTTTTATCATCAATAAGATCCCTGAATATCGTTACGGATCGTTCTATGGTATCGCATGCGTTGTCCATTCGGTTGAGATGCGAGAGTACCATTGCTTTGTGACGTGTAAGCAGCGCCATCTGGAAATGATAGAGAAGTTTACCATCATCAGCAATCAGCTTTGCCACTGTCTCTTCCGTCCGGTCGCAGTATCTGAGAGCCTCATGGTACTGCTGAATCTCACTCAGTGCGGTGGCACGGTTCATATAGAGCCAGCAGAGGACGTGAATTCTATCCGTTTGTCCTTCTTTATAGACCAGATCTTCCCGGATCTGCACGGCTTGATCATACAGTTTTATGGCCTCCGGCACACGACCAAGTTCTTTCAGTATATTCCCTTTGTTCATGTAAACAGTGGCAAGATCATCTGCAACATCCTTGATCTGCCTGTCAAACAGTAACTGTTCACGAATCTGTATCGCCTCGTTGTAGAGGTCCATGGCGCCTACCCTGTCACCGGATTCGCGCAGACAGTTCCCTTTGTTCATAAACGCCAGTGCCAATTCCTTCAGAAAAACGGGATTGTGCCGATCCTGATCGCAGGCAGACAGATGTGTAACAGCCCGGTCATTACTTTCAATGGCAGCGCTGAGATTTCCCATCCGTTTCACCATGGCCGCATAATTGATGCACATCCGGGCCAGACCGAGTCGAATATTTGTCTGCTCAGGAGATGCCGTACAGGAATCAATCATGCCTTCCGTTATTCGGATTCCCTGGATATAAAAATTTTTAGCTTCATCCATTTCCCCTATCAATTCCAGGGATAACGCTTTGTTGGCACAGATTCGGGCAACTTCTTCAGAAACGCTGGTATCGGAACTGTTTAACAGCATGTATTTTTCATAATAACTCAGAGCTTCGCTATAATCCGTTACGGCTGCGGAATCGTTCTGGAGGAAATGGTGAATAATGCCTCTGGCGCCGAGGTGAATAATCAGCTGATCGTAGAATGTGTCTGAACCGCTCTTTTCAATCATCTCCCTCATCAGATTGATTGATCGGGTCCAGGATCCCATGGAGCCGTAAAGATCACCGATATGCTCCATCAGGTTTCCTGTATGCATCATGATCCGGCAGTAATCTTCAATATTTTCATACCGCTTCGATTCTAAGAACCGGCGGGTCATTTCATAGACTTCGAGATCAATCAGTGACTGTGCGCGGTGAGATCCGGATCGTCGCGGGATCATCTTCAGGGCATCGTCAGGGTTCTTTCCACAAATATCAAGGGCACGCCTGAGCCAGATTTCAGGATCGTCCCAAATGAATCCTCGAACGGATTTTCTCGCGGCTTCTTCTGTTTTCAACCTGATTCGGCGGGGTGATTCACGGAAATACGGTTTCCCAGTCACTTGACCGTACGATTCTTCCAGGATATCCGCTATCTCCGCCATGCCGGACCATCGTTCTCCGGGGTTGAGTCGAAAGCAGCGTGCCAGCATATCCCTGATCGCATCCGGCATGATCGGCAAACCAATCTCATCCGCCCGACCCGGATAATCTTTCAATATCGTCTCCGCCGCCACACCCAGCATCCAGGTGACGCCGCCATTGTACATTTCCAGGACAGACAGACCGTAACTCCACATATCCGTTTTATGGTTTAATTTAAGGTTTGCCGCCTGTTCCGGTGAGCAGTATGCCAGGGTCATTCCGCTGGAACTGACAAGGTGATTCTCTGAATCCGTTGCCGTCGTTGCTGTGGAATCGGATGCCTGCCGTGCCCGGGCCAGACCGAAATCCGTAATTTTGGCAATACCGTCCCGGGTCATGAGGATATTTGCTGATTTGATATCCTGATGAATGAGGTTCCGGTCATGGACGGCCTGGAGCCCACGGGCCATCTGGATAGCCACATCAATGATTACTCCCGGTTCCGTCAGTTTCCGGGCTTCAATCCACTCACGGAGCGATCCCCCGGATACCACCTCAGCAAAAATTGCCAGACGATCTTCCACGGTTCGGAAGAACCGGCAGGCCGTGATATTGGGATGATCAGGAAGATCAATCCAGTTCCGCAACTCCTCCAGAAACAAACAATGATTTTCCGGCGAATCCAGATCTTTGGAATGCAGGGTTTTTACCGCATACTTTTCAGGATCACCATGACGGTTCTCAACCAGATACACCGTTCCCATTCCGCCTCGGCCCAGAACCCCGCGAACAATATAATTTCCGATTAAAATCTTTCCGGGTTCCCACTCTTCCGGAATTAAAACTGACTCTTTACTCATGACACATCCTCATTGGAAAACCATACGGCAATCCGTCTGAAGATTCCAGATATCTTCCGGAAAGAACAATAAATATTCAAACACTAGTCATTCAAATCGATAACCATGCAGGGGCCGGCCTTGGAGACCGTCTCAAAACCCTGCACCTGACAATTCCCGCGAAGGCGGGAATCCATGCAAGCATAAGGCGTGAAGGCACATTATATCCGGCCTCCAGCCGTGAAGCGCTAGACATTGTGCAATGTTTTTGTAGATTCTGGATAGGGGTCCGGGATGAAAAAATGGAGAATCGTCGGGTTTTGAAACGGGCGACCTTGCGCCTGCCCGCAATGATGGCGTGAACACCGGTAATTATGCGGGTAACCGCAAGGGATTACCCCTACATAATCCAACACGATCAAGATTCAGATCCGATTATAGCAATTACGGTTTCATCATCATTACAGCGGATCCACACACGTATTCATAACCAGAGCAGTCTCAAAAATCGCCTGGGCATCCCCGGCGGTAACATCACCGGTTCCGTTACAGTCAGCCGCACACGCTTCGGTGTATGTGGGTGTAAATACTTCCAGGGCGATTTCAAACGCCAGTTGGGCGTCACCGGCCGTGACACTTCCCGTGGCATTGACATCGCCGTGATTGATGCATGCCTCCACCGTGGGTGTCGGTGTTACGGGATCGGGTGTGGGCGTCGCCTGAACGCACTCAGATGTGTATGACACGGTAACATCATCGATGTTCCAGCCGCAGTATTTCCGGTTATTATTTGTCGTCCCGATTCCCCAGCGAATGCTGACCTGCGAATAACCCGCTGCAACGGATGATATATCGAATTCCCAGAGATCCCATGTACCGCCTAACGTGTTGCTGGATGGGTTCTCCCAGATATTCTGCCAGGAGGAACCGCCATTGTTGCTGACATCAACATACGCATGATCATCAGCGTTCTCTTCCACACCCAGCCATCCCATGAACGTAAAACTCACGAACGTGGTATCGGAACAATCGAATTCCGGAGTCACCAGATAATCGGTGGCGGAAATATTGTTGGGATAATCCCCGCTGAGATTCACCCCGAACACATTGCTGCCGGTATACCCGGAACTGGGATCGGCATTGCCGAACTGGCCGCCCAGTCCAAGAGGCTGACCAAAGGCCCATTGCGTGCCCGTGGTCCATCCGGGATCAGTATCCATATTCTCCTGCAGGAAAATCACCAGTTCATAGGTCGTGAACGTATAGTACACGGCGCTGTTGCTGTCCACGGTGGTGTTTCCGGCCACATCCGTGGATTCCACTTCCAGGTAATACTGGGTGCAGGGGTCCAGCCCGGTGAGATCGACGGTGTGGCTGGTTTCGTATCCGCTCACAAACACTTCCGTCCCCGGAGGCGTCCCCGTGGCATACCGCACATAAGACGTTCCCGGCTCATTGGTACTCCATTCCACTGTCGCATAGGTGGTCCCGATATTGGTGATGGTCACACCGGAAATTACCGGTCCCGCAAGATCAGCCGTGGCATACGCGGTTTTATCCTCAGGGTTGCCTGTTCCGTTATCGGCATCATGATAGACCACCTGGATGCTGTCACCGTCGGAAATGGTCAACTCACCTGCCACACCGGAACTGGTGGTGGTCAGTATGGATCCCGTGTAAATACCTGAATTAGAGCCGGTTTCCGTCAGGGCAACTGATTCGGGCGTCGTTTCCGAGTCACTGCTCACATCCAAATAAATGGTGCCGTCACCCTGAATATCCGCATCAGAGACCTCCATGACGATGGGTGTGCTGTTGCCATAAAAACTGCGATCCAGCGTGAGTGTCCCGTCGGAACTCTGATCAATGGCGTTCACCACCACCAGGGCAAAATCCTGATCCGTAGTATCACCGGAAGACGGCAGCCCATCGGAATTGATGTTGGCGGCTTCCACGCGAATCGTAAATGAAGTGGGTGCAGTAGGTCCCAGGTAGACGCCTTCGGTATTGTTCATATAATCGGCAGTACCGCCTGTGACGGACCAGCCGAGCCCTCCAAAATAATTCCCCAGATACGTGTTACCGCCATCGATGACCACCAGATCCAGATCATTGTTCCAGGCAGGTGTCGAACCCCCAAGCCCGTGGCCCGGCGCATCGGTCCAGACCAGCATGATTTTTACGGGTTCCCCGGGATTATCGATATAGAGGGTCCGTTCCCAGACCTCCCCGGTATTGTCAAACACCATGGGATCATCGAAATAAAGAACAGACACCGAGGAATCCAGAACGGCTTCCAGGTTCATCCGGCCCCAACCCTGTTTGCTGTCAAAGGGATGACCGAGGGTACCGCCGTCAGCATCATCAAAACCGGCCAGATCATACGCCACCGGCAGAAAAGCCGCTTTTACCAGAGCCGGGCTGGGATCCACACCGGTCAATCCCCGGTAAAACTCGTAAAATAATCCGGAAGCACCGGCAACATGCGGCGATGACATGGACGTTCCACACATGAGTGTGTATCCACCGGGGACCGTTGAATCCACGGAACAGCCAGGCGCCACCATATGGGGAATTGTCCGGCCGTCCAGTGCGGGACCGTGCGCGGAATTGCTGGAGATATCGTTAATATCAAGAATCTGTGATCCATCGGAATTCTGCATCTTTGTCGATCCGATGGTAAATATGTTTTTCGCTTCATCCGGCGAGCCCTGTGACGACGTGCCGCCACTCCCATTCATAAATGAAAGCACATATGTAAATGCCTGATCACCACCGGTGTCGGATTCGGCATCCCGGACGCCGATATCCACCTGCATGGTATCGTTATCATACCCCTGAGGTGATCCGGCGGGTCCCCAACTGTTCCCGGAAAGCACCGCTGAATTTTTGGAAGAATCACTCATGAGATGGAGCATTCCGTCGGTGTAGGTGAACCAGGGACTGTATACCTGTTCCACAAGATTGGCCCCGGGAGCAACACCCAGTCCCCGAAGAAACCCATAGGAATCCGTTGTTCCGGAATTCCCATCAGCCACCATGATCCCGGCGGTGTGGGTTCCGTGAGTATCCGTGGCAGTGCCGCCGCAGGTATCACCCGTACACGAAAGCATCCGGTTGACGAGATCCGCGTGGGCATGATCGATACCGCCGTCAACATTGGCCATGATCACGCCACTGCCGTCCAGACCGATGGTGGAAAGCCATGAATAATATCCCGGAAACGCCAGGTTGGTGCCGTCCATGTTGTTGGCGTTGATCTGGTTACTCATCTCACCCCGCAATCCACCATCTGTGGGACGAAGCTGGATGCTGTAAACACCGGGTATCCGTGCCGCCGCCTGAAGTGTATTCCCGGGTATCTCAAATCCCGCAATCTCATAGATCCGGTTCAATACCGAATGTTCGGCAGGAATCGCACCCAGTGATTCAAGTTCCGCCATAACCGATTTGATATCGGCACTGCGGTAAAAAAGGATATCCAGTTCAACCATGGCGGATGACAGGTTCTGCCATTTGGGAAGCACACGGTATGCCGGCGCAAACGGACCGGTCCAGTTCACCATCTCAGCGCGATTCACCGATTCAAGCTGGGCTTCGGTTCCCCAGACCACATATGTGAAGGGATGGATGTACTGGACGATCTCAAGACCCCGTGATTCCAGATCCTGAAGCCAGGATGACCGGGTGGGACCAACGACCTGCACCAGATGAAGATCCGCTCCGGATACGGTCACAGGACCCCATCCTACGGGATAGATCGGTGCATTCCGGCCGGGATCAAAGGTCATCTCACCCAGGGTCAGTGAATAATCAAAAGACGCCGCTGCCGGAACCGGTGCTGTAAACACACCCCATGCCAGCACAATTATCAATACCGATAAAACCCCACATGTTGATCGAAAATTTTTCATATCAGTCTCCCCCCCAGTTGCAGCAACAACGCTATATTGAAACAAAATTTTGCAGTACCCAAACCTCATTATGGAATTTACTTATAATGAGAATACTTGTCAATTATTGTGCATTTTGATGCAAATCGAAAACAATGCAGGAGCCGGTTTTGGAGGGCGTCTCAGGACCTAACCTCCGGATTGAATATCCAATTTCCAAGGCAGAAGTGAGAAGTAAGAAGTGTTGAATGTTTCGGGTGAAAGGTTTTGAGACAACCTCCTTGCACATGCCCTCAATGATGGTGTGGTCAACCGTAATTTACAGGGTAACCGTAAAAGGGTAACCGCAAGGGATTACCCCTACACAATTGGACATTACGAATCAATGTACGGGCCGGCCTTGGAGGCTTGCCCGCAATGATGGCAATTACGGTTTCATCATCATTACAGAGGATCCACGCAGGTGTTTATTCCCAGAGCAGTTTCAAAAACCAACTGGGCGTCCCCGGCAGTGACCTCACCGTCCCCGTTACAGTCCGCCGCACATTCTTCCTCATACGTGGGTGTGATCACTTCCAGGGCAATCTCAAACGTCATCTGTGCATCACCGGCCGTGACATTGCCGCTGGCATTGACATCACCGTGATTGATGCACGGCGGCGGTGTGGATGTGGGTGCAGGCGTAGGTGTCGCCAGGACACACTCTGATGTGTATGACACCGAAACATCATCAATGTTCCAGCCGCAGTACTGCCAGCTGCTGTCTGTAGGACCGATTCCCCAGCGGATACTGACCTGGGAATACCCCGCCGCTATGGCTGATATATCGAATTCCCAGAGATCCCATGTGCCGCCATCCAGCGAAGTGTCGTCGTTGGCCCAGATATTGGTCCAGAGCGAACCGCCATCGTTGCTGACGTCGATGGATGCATTGTCCCAGGAATTCCGTTCCACCCCCAGCCATGCCATGAAAGTGAAACTCACAAATGTGGTATCGGAACAATCGAATTCCGGTGAGATCAGATAATCGGTTGAGCCCATGCTGTTGGGATAATCCCCGCTGAGATTCACCCCATACACGTTGTTACCGGTATAACCGGAATCCGGATCGGGATTGCCATATTCACCGCCCAGTCCAAGAGGCTGACCCCATGCCCACTCACTGCCGGTGGTCCATCCGGGATCCGTATCCATGTTCGCCTCCAGGAAAATGACCAGTTCATATGTCGTGAATGAGTAATACACGGCGCTGTTATCGTCCACGGTGGTGTTCCCGGCCACATCGGTGGATTCCACTTCCAGATAATAGAGGGTGCAGGGATCCAGTCCGGTCAGGTCGACGCTGTGGCTGGTACCATACCCGCTCACAAACACTTCCGTCCCCGGAGGCGTCCCCGTGGCATAACGCACATAAGACGTTCCCGGCTCACTGGTGGTCCATTCCACGGTCGCATAAGTGGTACCAATATTGGTAACCGTCACACCGGAAATAACCGGTCCCGCCAGATCAGCCGTGGCATACGCGGTTTTATCCTCAGGATTGCCTGTTCCATTATCGGCATCGTGATAGACCGCCTGGATGCTGTCACCGTCTGAAATAGTCAACTCACCGGCCACACCGGAACTGCTGGTGGTCAGGATGGATCCGGTGAAAATACCTGAATTAGAGCCGGTTTCGGTCAGTGCAACGGATTCGGGCGTCATCTCAGAATCACTGCTCACATCCACATAAATGGTGCCGTCACCCTGAATATCCGCATCGGACACTTCCATGGCAATGGCAACACCGCTGCCGTAGAAGCTGCGATCCAGCGTGATGGTGCCGGCGGAACTCTGATCGATGGCATTTACCACCACCAGAGCGAAATCCTGATCCGTGGCATCACCGGAAGACGGCAGACCATCTGAGTTTATATTCGTGGCTTCCACCCGAATCGTAAATGAAGTCGGCGCCGTGGGTCCCAGAAAAACACCTTCGGTATTGTTCGCCTGATCAGCGGTGCCACCAGTGACGGACCAGCCGGACCCTCCAAAATTATTACCCCGGTACGTGTCGGTGCCATCGATGACCACAAGATCCAGATTGTTGTTCCAGGCAGGGGTGGAACCACCCAGACCATGCCCGGGAGCATCGGTCCAGACCAGCATCATTTTTACGGGTTCCCCGGGATTATCGATATAGAGGGTCCGTTCCCAGACCTCCCCGGAATTGTCAAACACCATGGGATCGTCGAAATAGAGAATAGACACTGTGGAATCCAGAACCGCTTCCAGATCCATCCGGCCCCAACCCTGTTTGCTGTCAAAGGGATGACCGAGGGTACCGCCGTCAGCATCATCAAAACCGGCCAGATCATACGCCACCGGCAGAAAAGCCGCTTTTACCAGAGCCGGGCTGGGATCCACACCGGTCAATCCCCGGTAAAACTCGTAAAATAATCCGGAAGCACCGGCAACATGCGGCGATGCCATGGAGGTTCCGCACATGAGTGAATATCCGCCGGGCACCGTGGAATCCACGGAACAGCCAGGCGCCACCATGTGGGGAATTGTCCGGCCGTCCAGAGCGGGACCATGAGCGGAATTACTGGAAATATCATTAATTGCCAGGATCTGGGATCCATCGGAATTCTGCATCTTAGTTGATCCGATGGTAAAAATGTTTTTCGCTTCATCCGGCGACCCCTGTGATGAGGTGCCGCCATTCCCATTCATAAATGAAAGGATATAGGAAAATGCCTGGTCTCCACCCGTGTCGGATTCGGCATCCCGGACGCCGATATCCACCTGCATGGTATCGTTATCGTAACCCTGAGGTGATCCGGAGGGTCCCCAACTGTTCCCGGAAAGCACCGCCGAATTTTTGGATGAATCACTCATGAGATGCAGCATACCGTCGGTGTACGTGTACCAGGGACTGTATACCTGCTCCACAAGATTAGCACCGGGAGCAACACCCAGTCCCCGAAGAAACCCATAGGTATCCGTTGTTCCGGAATTCCCGTCAGCTACCATGATCCCGGCCGTGTGGGTTCCGTGACTGTCTGTTGCACTGCCGCCGCAGGTATCGCCTGTGCATGAAAGCATCCGGTTGACGAGATCCGCGTGGGCATGATCGATACCGCCGTCAACATTGGCCATGATCACGCCACTGCCATCCAGACCGATGGTGGAGAGCCATGAATAATATCCCGGAAACGCCAAATTGGTGCCGTCCATGTTGTTGGCGTTGATCTGGTTGCTCATCTCACTCCGCAATCCACCATCTGTGGGACGAAGCTGGATGCTGTAAACACCGGGTATCCGTGCCGCTGCCTGAAGTGCATTCCCGGGCATCTCAAATCCCGCAATCTCATAGATCCGGTTCAATACCGAATGTTCGACAGGAATCGCACCCAGCGATTCAAGATCCGCTATCACCGCTTTCACATCAGCACCACGGTAAAAAAGAATATCCAGTTCAACCATGGCGGATGACAGGTTCTGCCATTTGGGAAGCACACGGTATGCCGGCGCAAACGGACCGGTCCAATTCACTATCTCAGCGCGATTCACCGATTCAAGCTGGGCTTCAGTTCCCCAGACCACATATGTGAAGGGATGGATGTACTGGACGATCTCAAGACCCCCTGATTCCAGATCCTGAAGCCAGGATGACCGCGTGGGACCAACGACCTGCACCAGATGCAGATCCGAGCCGGACTCTTTCACAGGACCCCATCCTGCGGGGTAGATCGGTTCATTCCGGCCGGGATCAAAGGTCATCTCACCCAGTGTCAGAGAATAATCCAGGGATTCCGCTGCCGGAACCGAGGCGGGAAACACACTACATGCCAGAGCAATTATCAATACTGAAAAAATACTGTTTTTCAACTGCCAACTCGTCATATCCAAACTCCTCCTTCGTTACAAGAACATGGTCATATGGAAAGAATACTGGTAGCAAAATCCGTTCCATCCAGGGTAAAATTAACTTATTCAGAGAGTTTTTGTCAAGAAAACATCAGGGGGAGTTCCCCGTTCCCGGTTGTCGGTTGTCGGTTGTCGGTTGCCAGTTCCCGGTGAGCCAGTGAGCCAATTGCCGGTGAGCCAGTGAGCCAGTGAGCCAGTGAGCCAGTGAGTCAGTGAGCCAGTGAGCCAGTTGCCGGTGAGCCAGTTGCCGGTGAGCCAGTACCGAAGTTTTTCGTATTCGGAAAACTTATTGAAGGGAAGCGGATTGAAATTCTATCCTGATGACAGGTATCTGAGGAACGAAGGTACCGAAAATCAGGTTATAGCACATGGGGGAAGTGAGCCAGTGAGCCAGTACGTGTAAATGTGTCATCCTCCGTCCCGACGCAGGAGGGTACGGGGGATCTCTTCGATGGTTACTTGTGATGAGATCATGTAACCCCGGGTTCTTGACCCGCCGAAGGAACGACCGAAGTTTTCCGCTTGCGGGAAACTTATTCAATCAGGCGGTTCGTCCCCGGGGAGACAGTGATCATCGGTACTCTATACCCCGCCCTTCGACGGAGCCTGTCCTGAGCGAAGCCGATGGGCTCAGGGTGACCGTTATTGGGTGACAACATCTGAACTCTGAACGGGGAACTCTAAACGGGGAACTCTGAACTTTGAACCCTGAACTTCACTCCACACAGTTCCCGGCGCCCAGAGCGGTCGCAAAAATCAGTTGGGCATCCCCGGCAGTGATTTCATCATCAGCATTGCAGTCAGCGGCACAGGCTTCGGCCGGTGTGGGAGTAAACACACCGAGCATGATCATAAAGGCGAGTTGTGCGTCCCCGGAGGTGACATCACCGTCCAGGGTAACATCGCCGTTATTGATGCATACGAACGGTGTGGGGGTAGGTCCTGAAGGATGGGAAAGATCGTCATTGGGGTCGGTATAGCTGAGATATTCATAATAGTCGTGATACCCATCGCCATCCGTATCGGGTTTGAAAGGACTGGTAATGGCGTCATCCATTCCGAAAATGAGTTCTTCCCGATCGTCGAGTCCATCATCATCGGTATCCATATCGTTGGGATCGGTTTCGCCCCGCTGAACAATCCCGTCACCATTAACATCCTCGATATAGTCTGCAACACCGTCATTATCGGTATCTTCAGCCTCATACAGATGCCGTGAAAGATTGATTCTGCCGCTGTACTGGGGTGTGGAGGCATGAACAGTAATGTACCGGTAATCACCGGGGTTATCGAATGTCATGGGGAGAGTTGGATAGTAGAATTCATCCCATTCAATGAGCCGGACATCATCGAAATACGCATAGCCGTATCCGCTTTCGTTCCCGACATCCGGTGGATAAAGATAGAATTTGAGTTTGACATAATTGAGATAATCCATGGGCACCTCAAAAAAATCCTGGAAATAGAACCAGTCATCCTGTTCAGGCGTGAGGTTACAAACCGTGAATTCATCATCAAAATAGGGATAGTACACGGAATTTTCGCATAGAACGGATATATTGACATCACCGGAATACGGTGTTCGGCACCAGCCTGAGATCATGTATTTTTTTCCGTATTCCAGCGTATGATGCCATGTGGATTCCACCACGACTTCTGTGGAATATGTCCGGTGACGCCGGAGTCGCAGGCTGTTCTCACCTTCGTAGGCATATGAATCGGTTATCTGAGCACTTGTGGATCCCGGGACATCCCAACCCGGACCCTCCCTGACATCAAGATCAAGATCGTCATCCTCAAAATTTCCAAACATCAGTTTATCCCGGCCCAGCATCAGGGTACTGTTTGCTGGAATGTACACCCAGGAATTCACTGCAGCCAGATGCTCTTCCGGCGGCAGTTCCACGGGGATCGATGTATACCCGCCAAAATCGGCAGACCATGTCAGGGGTATGTCAAAATTGGTGGTGGATGTCAGTTCCGTCAGATTTGATGACGGCAAAACCATATATGCCCGTTGAAGATTAAGATCGGAGATCACAGGGGTATCCAGCAGCTCGGACAGTCCCAGGAATCGTTGAATCATTTTCAGACCGAAACCGTCTTTGACAAATTTCGGTTCATAATTTTCGACATAGGCAGGAATATAGCTGATTTGCTGAACGCCATTCACATCGAACCGCGTATCCAGCATGCAGGAAAGCGTTGTGCTGCCATAATGCTGATCGAACATGAAATTTCCCAGGCTGTACATTACGGGAACGCCATCAATGATTTCGACACCTTCCGTTACATGAGGATGATGACAGATCACGAAATCCGCACCGTAATCCACGGCATACTGAGCCATGGACTGAATGTATTCGGATGGCGTGGCCATATACTCGATACCACCGTGAAACATGGCAATCGTAAGATCGGTTACACTTTCAGACAGGGTGACGGCACGTTTCAGGTTATATCTGTTGAGATACAAGACACCCGGTTTATCGTAACCGGCATGGAAAAACGGCTGTTCATTGGAAGGATGCCCGACGATGGAGCAAAGCCCCACGAACCCGATGCGTAAACCGTCCACACTGAAGGTGACGGGCAAGGTGGCATCAATGCGATCCCGACCGCCGCCGGTGTGCGCAATGGGTTTGTTCCGTGCATACGGACTGTAAGCGGCAGGATTATCGAGAACCTCCAGTGTTTCATACAGACCGGATTCCAGATAATCAAACAGATGGTTGTTGCCCAGCGACACGATTCCCACGTTGTTTTCTGTGAGGCCGGCAACAGCGTCGGGACGGCCCCGAAACGTGATTTTCGTCGGTGCGGGATGCGGGGACCCCTCATCTGTCAATGGACATTCCAAATTCACGATACGACAATCGGCACTGAACCGCCGGGTGTGACTCCCGATCTGACGTGCGCCGGCGCCATTATCCCCGGGTTGAATCAACGGTGTTCCTTCATACGGATTCTCATACCGACGCCCAAACATAACATCTCCGCCAAAAAGCAGGGAAATCACCGGCGTATCAAAACCAGCGCCCGCCTCAACATGAATACTGTCCATGCCTGTGCGCCCGGTAGAATCCGTAACCCGGCAGAGCACATTGAAGCGGCCCGATCGGTCAAAGGCATGATCAGGTGCAGCCGCGGTACTGGTAACACCATCACCAAAATCCCACAAATAATCGAAAACCGAACTGTCGGGATCCGTTACATTACATTGAAAATGCACCGTCTGCATCACGGAAACATATTGATCATTACCGGCATCCACCACCGGTGTATGCGGTTCACTCAAGGTGATATCGCTGATCCTGTCGAAATAGACGGTACCGTTACTCATATCTTCATCGTTTATAAATATCAGACTGGAAACATGCACCTGGGTTTCGAACCCATAACGATCGTTCCAATCCTCCCCTACCGGTAACCGGAAGGATTGAAAACTGTACTGCGTATTTTTCCAGCCGGCATTATATGTGAGCCATTGATTACTGGATGGAGGGGTCACACCGGCTTCCAAAATATAGATCAGCTCATTTGTCCCATCACTGACGCCAAATGCCTGGATCGTTCCCACTGTCGGGACCCGAACGAAAACCTCCCAGACCGAATTTGAATCAATATAAGCGGCTTTATCCTGGATATTATAAAGTTTCCAGGTATTGCCGTATATATAGAACGAACTGTCCGATCCTTCCGCACCCTGGTTGTTGTCAAACCGCCAGTAGGACGGCTGCAGATCTTCATCTCCGGAATAACTGGTAACCCGCCAACTCTCCTGATACGGCTCAAAATCTTCAATAAGCGTATCCGCGGATGCAGTGCTGATCAGGATCAACCCCAGAACACATGTCATAATTCGTTTCAATATCATTAAAAGACTCCTCGCAGACGGCAATCGCCCTGTAAAGAATATGCAATTTTTACACCAAATTGGGAGTTCCCGGTTGCCGGTTGCCGTTCCCAGTTCCCGGTTGCCCGTTCCCGGTTCCCGATTCCCCATTACCGGTTCCCGAAGTAGTCACCCTGAGCGGAGTCGAAGGGCACGAGGGAAGGTGGAAGGTGGGAAGGCTTAAGACTGAAGGCTGAAGATGGGAAGATTGAAGTCACCCTGATTTTTTCAGGATGATAAAATTCGGTTTATGCAACATAGGGATGGACTCAGAGTGACCACATCGGAACCGGCGCACCAGAAACCTTAACCCCAATATTTCGTAAACAGAAAGGCAAAACCTGGATGAGCCTGACGTGTGACGCATGCATCAGGGTTTCATGAGGAAACTGTTTCCCGAGGGATCACCGACAATCGAACCGGTGGACGGATCGATAAGCGTGGCATATATCTGAAACGGACCGATTTCTGTTGAAAATTCCGGCAGTTCCACATCCATGAGTGTCCAGGTGTCACTGAATCCCGCAGGCATAGTCACCGGTGTTTCCACCATGGTACTGCCCCAACCGGGATAGAACCAATACTCGCCTGAACCTGCCAGACAGATGACGGTATTGGCGCTTACGGTGGTATTACCCGGATTGGACAGAATCACATCCATTTTAAAGGGTTCGCCGGGTTTTAATAAGTCCGTGGATAGCCGAATCCGGATACCGGGTCGGGTACGGGGTCGCCGGCAGTACCGGGTCTGATAATTTCCATCACTGTCCTGACTCATGTAGATGCAGTGAATATCCCCGTCGGAAGTTGTTGCCAGCACCTGAGTTTCGGTATTCATTCCCTCGGAAAACAGGCATGCAGTGCCTTCATGAAACGGGGAGTATTCCTCAAGCAGTCCAGTGACTAAATCGGAATCCGAATGATAGTAGTTTAGTATCCGGTGAGTTTGAAAATAATCATCCACAACAATATGCCGGAGATCCAGATGGCGGGATTTTTCACCGAATCCAGGCAGTATCGGCACCGCGCTTGTGATGTCCGGCGCTGACCAGGGGAAAACAGCATACCAGTACTTTAAATCATTAACCATGGGATCCCGTCTATATGTCAGGTGAATCCGGTCGAGTGCGTCCCGAGCCAGGTATGGGTATTCAATATCCTCCAGCGCATGCAATTCAAACGATAAATCAGGATTCACACGCACGATTTTTGTAAAGCTGTAATCACTGAAAACGAAATGTGCGCCGGTGTATTTTCCCGGGGCGGCGCTGAGGGTTGTCACGGATCTCAGACGATCCACCCGGACGGCCGGCGCCCAGTACACGCCGTCATAGAATTTGAAATACGGGAATTTGTACGACCACCGGTCTTCCATTGAGCAGAGATACAGATTACCCAGTGGATCACAGACCAGATCAATGCACCATGAACTGACAGTAGCGAGGTTGACCGGTTCCGTCCAGGGTTGCCCCATTACCTTCTTGGAAAAATAGGTGGTGCCGTTCCCTGCCCATACAGCGTAAAACTCACCGTTGGGCCCTGCGCAGACCGCCGGTCTTCCTGTTTGGTACATGATCCGCTCCGGTTCACTCCATACACCGTTTTCCAGAAATACAGCCTTGATGGGACTCCACCCGCTGCCGATCATTTCCGTGTACACCACACACAGGATATCGTCACGGTTCACTGCAGTGTCCAGACGCGTCAATCGTCGGGACAACTCTCTGCAATCCGTAAAATCATCTGCATAACCGACACATACCGTGATTAGTGAAAAAACAATCCAGATGGCGGTTGTTTTACTCATGCCATGAAAAATCCCATACAGCCAGAGGGGATGTCAACATGGTAATGTCCGGATCGGTGAAAGCGGCGTACCACCGGGCATTGCCGATGCCGGCATCTTCCGGCCAGGAGAAGGTTTCCAGCACCGGTATTTCCGTGGTCGTGGGTGGATAGACGCCATCATAATAGTTGAAATCGCTGAAATCCGGTGCGAAGAAATAGAGACCGGCGATTTCCAGGATGACAAACAGCGGCTGGTTTTCAATGGGTGCATCCCCGGTATTTAATACCGTAACCGTGCAGAAACAGGGATCTTCAGGTGTAAATATATGATGGGGCATCTGAATGAAGGGACGGGTCACCTGAGACCCGCCGTCAACTTCATGAATACCGATATCCACGGCGACGCCGCCGGGCCGGGGATTTCCGAAGAAATCACTCTCCGGGCTGCCGGGACCGTATCCGGCATCGATACAGGGTGAACCGGGCTGAAGCTGAAACTCATACGGTCCGGTGAACATGGGATCGGCGTCGATGTTGTTGTATCCAGGATATCCGCCTTCGACGTTGCAATGAAAAACATGAAATTTTTCCGGTGCACCACAAGTAATTTGAGCAGGGTCATTTCCATAGAAAATCGAATTTGAAATATTAATTTCACTACTGAGATTATAGATAGTGAATGCTGCATCCTGAGCATAATTGTTATACAGAACATTGTTTGTAAAAGAAAAATACCGAGTTCCTGGTGCAAAGTTTGTGGAAAGAATGTAAACGGCCCCACCAAGACTGTATATGTATCCGTTTTCATGAAATAGACAGTTCTCGATGTTTGGCCATCCCCAATCCGAGTAAACAGCGCCCCCATATTCACCGAAATTATATCTGAAGATACATCCATCAAATTTAGGCTGAAGGTTGTCAGGAATGAATATCGCACCGCCTTTATTTGCCCGGTTGCCGTCGAATACACACTTTTCAAACCGGGCGAATTCCGCATAGGCAGCGCCGCCGTACCAGACCGCTTCATTGTCTTTGAACAGGCAGTTCCGGTATGTAGATGTCCGGGCCAGAGCCGTGCCACCCCAATATCCGGAGGAAGCGTTTTCCTGAAAAATGCAGTTTTCAAGGATGAGTGTACTCGAACTAGAGAATATAGCGGCTGGACCGTTTCGGGAATAGTTATTGGAAAAGGTGCAGTTCCGGATAATCGGTTCCAGGTCGGAATATGGTTCTGAACCTGAAATGTACATTGCACCGACAGTTCCTTCGTCGGGATCTTCCGTGCAGTTGTTTGTGAATAGACAATTTTCGAACAGGGGGGAACTGTCCAAAAAATCTAAAGCAGCAAACGTATAGACATATGGACCGGTCGTTCCTGAAAAGACACAGTTGAAAAACTGTGGATGGTTTTCATTGCTAAGTACTGCATAAATAGAGGAATCAATGGTGCAGTTCATGAAAGTCGGCGAATCTTTATTAAGAGACATTCCGGCGATACAGTTTTGGAATGTAATACCTGAGATGATCGTGTCGATATCAATATCACCATTGAATAACACGATGATGGTACTGTCCGGATTGTTTTTACCGTCGATAAAACAGTGTTCCCGTCCGTTTTCCGAAATAAGTTGAATGACTTTATCAGACCACTCCAGATAATAGTTCCCTTCACCGGAATACGTGCCGTCCGCCAGCAGAACGGTATCCCCGTCACCCGCCGCATCGATCCCCGCCTGAATGGTGGCGTAATCCCCGGGTACATGGATGACGGATGCGGAAACAGACATGGAAAGACTAAATACTAGTATTAATGACTGGGTGATTAAAAATCGGTTCGCATTCATATTTTAAATTTACTGAATAATTGGGGTGGGGTCAATAAAAATTCTCTTGATATCGTTTTTTTTTTTTGTATTCTTCGAGAAGCAAGAAAGGGGTTATTATGAAAAAGATAATGGGATGGATTTTTTGTCTGAGTATGTGCGCAATTTTGACAGCGCCTGCAGGAGCAGTCGAAGAGGTTCTTTCGCCGACGGGCACAGAAGGTCCCAGACTTGTCACTCTGAACCCTGAACTCCAGTTCCCAGTTCCCGGTTGGGAGTTAGAGCTTGTCACCCTGAGCGGAGTCGAAGGGCATAGAGGTCCCAAACTTGTCACTCTGAACCCTTCGGTTTCGTTCGGGACAGCAAAATTGAAAGGAAAAGACCCGACTGGAAATCAAACATGCGATGCATCGTTCGCTGCCGCTCTCTCAAGGAATCGACTTAAGCGGGTTGCTTGTCCTGCAGCCCTTCGACTCCGCTCAGGGTGACCACATCAGAAACGGTGAACCTTAAACCCCGGCCCCCCCCTCATCTTGAATCTTGTCCGTGAATCGTTTATACCTTCTTGGCATGAATGAACCGATTTTTACTCACACCTAAACTCACAGGACGGATGATAATGCAAATGATATCTATATATTCCCGGTTATTGGGTGCTGCCGCCGGAATCTGCCTTTTCGGGCTTCTGGGATGCCCCGGGACAGGTGATCCGGGTCAGACAACTGAGACAAACCCGCCGGGACAGCCGCATCTGAACGAAGGGCCTGCCATTCCTGAGCAGGGTCCCAATCCCGATATTGCTTTTGATTTTGTTGAATATTCATTCGGCAAGGTCAACACCAATCAGACAGTGAAGATGGCATATCCATTTAAAAATATCGGTGACAGAATGCTGAACATCGAACGTGTCAAAGCCGGCTGAGGCTGCACCGCAGCTCTGGCATCGACCAGAGAGATTCCCCCGGGTGGGGATGGCACTATCGAGGTCACGTTCGACACCAAGTTTCGGCGGGGCAAACAGAATTTTAAGATCAATGTGTATACCAATGATCCGGATGAGAGCACGGTATCTCTGAAATTGTTCGCTGATATCGTTGCAATATTTGATTTTGAGAAACTTATTATCAATATCGGTAAAATCACCCGGACGGATCGTAAGGAAGCCACGTACATCGGGATTGGTGAAAAACTGAGTGAGGCGGAAATACTTGCAATAACGGTGGAAGATACATCTCATAGCGCCTACTACGAGACCGAGATTGTGGATACCGGAAAGAACGGAAAAGCCAGCCTGAACCTTGTGGTGAAACCGGTTGCAGAAATCCCGGTGGGCCGCTTCAAAGATCGGTTTATCGTTGAGACAAACATTCCGGAAAATCCCCGTTTGGAACTATACATCAAAGGGGAAATGCTGGGGCCTGTGGAAGCGCAGCCCCGGGGTTGTGTTCTCAGATACCACCCTGAAGAGGCATTTTTTATCGATACCGTTCGGATCGTTCCCACCGGTGGACGCAAGTTCAAGGTGACATCCGCAGCCTGTGAGGATGATCGGGTAAAAACAACCATTGCCACACCGGCGGCTGACGGTTCAATTGAAATTGAATTGGCTGTACCCCGGGATTTTCCCGAGGAACGTCTGCGTACTGATCTGAAGGTAAAAACCGATCTGCCGGAACAGCCGGAAATTACTGTTCCAGTGAACGGATTCTTCAAACGATAAAGATCAATCAATTGTTTTAAAGCAGCGGACGATTGGCCAATGTGTCCCGAATCCGCTGTTCCGCTGCTTCCCGAACACGAATTTCATCCACCTCGATGGCTTTTCGATAGGCGTTCAGGGCATCTTCGCGGCGGTGGTGAATGCGGTGCAGATCACCCCGGGCAATCCATAATCCACCGTGCTGAGAATCCATTTCAAACGCTTTTTCGAGGTATGTTCCGGCTTCCATTAATCGGGAATTTTTCATCATAATTTGTGAAAGCGACAGATACACATCCACGTCCGGCCGAATCCGGATAACCCGTTTAAACGCCATCACTGCCTTGGTCTCATTCCCCATATAAAGATATATTTTCCCCATGGTTTTCAGAACATGCCGATCGTTCGGCGAAATCTTCTCGGCCCGTTTGATTTCACGCAACGCACTGTCCAGATCCCGTGCCCGAAGATACGCACCCGCCAGGTCAATGCCGTGAAGTACCGGCATCATCTCCCGTGGATTGGCCAGATCCATCTCATGTCTCCGGTCATCCAGGGTCTGAACATAACCCAGAGCGTTCAATTCCCGCCAGGTTTCAGCATCCACTTCAACCCGTGCACCCAGAACGTCCTGAACAGATGGCCATTGACTCAACTTATCCGCCAGTTGATCCCGCAGACTTGAGATTCGGTTCTGAAGGTCCGGCGACTGTGACTCCACAAGATTATCCAACTCACCGGGATCGGCATTGAGATCATAATATTCATTCGTCGGCGCTTTAATGTATTTGTCACTCCAGCCGCGAATAGCAAAAAGCGGTGACCATCCGTGTTTGATGTACGGTGTCATGGTTTCCATATAAACCGTCCGGGATTTACCGGATCCGATCCCGCCTGTCAGATCCACACCATCACAGGGAAATTGTCCGACGGATCCAATACCGTTCAACCTCAGAACAGTCGGGAAAATATCCGTGATACACGTCAGATCATCAATTTCATGGGGCAACGTGAATTTACCGGGACAAAATAGAATAAACGGAGCATTCATGACGGCATCGTAAACCAGGTTCGCATGCGTTGGTTCCTGGTGGTCCCCCAGGGATTCCCCATGATCCGAAATAAATATGATGAGGGTATTTTCCAGATATTTTTCCTGCTCAAGCGCGGTTACAAGCTGCCCGATTGCATGATCCATCTGGGCAATCTCACCATCGTATTGCCGGTCTGCAAAACGCTCCGCGTAATCGCCTTTCAGTTTATAAGGCCTGTGGGGATCAAAATAATGAACCCAGGTAAAGAAACGCCGGGTGCGATCCCGATCCCTAAGCCATTTTACAGCCATATCCGTCACATCAGACCCTGTCCGGTAATCCAGAGTCTCCCCCACATTCAACCGCGCACCGGACCCGATTGTGTCATCATACAAATCAAATCCCTGATCCGTCCCGAATCGCGCATTTAATACGAATGCCGATACAAAAGCAGCGGTTTCATAACCGGTATCACGGAAAATTTCAGCCAGAGTGGTCTGGTCAGCACCCAATTCATATTCACCATTATCCCGGGCACCATGGTTGGGTGGATATAATCCGGTAAACAGTGTGGCGTGTGACGTAAGGGTGATGGGCGCTACGGTCACCGCACGGGTGAATTTTAAACCACGCCGGGCGATATCATCCAACTCCGGTGTCTCCGCCTGAACATATCCATAACAACCCAGCCGATCTTTCCGGGTGGTATCCAACGTGACGATCAACACATTGAAATCTTTCAGGGAGCCGGCTGTCAGGGACTCCGGCCAGCCATTTGTCACCTCTACAGACCGATTCGAACCCATGAAAAGATATCCCGCACCCACTATGCATACGATCACAACTCCCACAATCCAGAGCCATATAACACCACAGGCGACGGATCGTTTCTCCCGGGTCCGGTCCCCGCGGGATAGGTTCTTCCGCTTACCCCCGGACCCGTCCAATTTCTGCTTTTTCCGCCTGCTGGCTTTGCCCATTTTCAGCATTCTCCTTTACGCATTTCACAGCCGATACTATACCCGGCCTAACTCAAAACAACCAGGCTGACGGACAGACAAGACCAACGGCCTTACATTACTGAAAGTTTAGTATTGACTGAATCTTCAATAAGCTGTATATTCATATCAGGTGCGATCCTTGGAAATAACTTTTCAAGGATTAGGAGGAAAAGATGAAACAATTTTTAACCTTTATCATGGTGTCGGTCTGTGTCCTGGCATTGGTCTCCCCTGTTTATGGAGGAGTCAGTGGCGTTATTGCCGGAAAGATTTTTGATGCGGGCGGCACCGCCATTCCCGGTGTCACAATTACGGTCATTGGGCAGGATGTTGCAGCCACCCGGGTAGACACGACCAGCCTGAACGGTCTGTATCGCATGCCTGAGTTGCCTCCGGGTATTTACACGGTTCAGGCAGAAATCATGGGTATGCAGTCCATGCAGCGTCAGAATGTTCGTGTGAGTCTCAACAATACGACCCGGGTCAATTTCACAATGGAGATGGAGACGCTGGCCGTTTTTATGGATGTTGTGGCATCGGCTGAACTCATGAGTGTCAAAAGTGCGACCGTGAAAACAACACTCGAACGATCCGTCACCGAGCGCATGCCTGGATCAGATGACCTGTTTTCGGCATTTTCCATGGCGGGAGGAATCACCGGTGGTGGTAATGTTCGCGTGCACGGGGGTGCTCAGACGGACAACCTGTACCTGTTTGATGGCGTGGATACAACGGATCCGCTGACTTCAACGTTCGGTGCAAACCTCAATGCTGATGCTATTCAGGAAGTTGAGGTTCAGACCGGTGGATTTCAGGCGGAATATGGACGGTCTATGGGGGGGATCGTCAATGCGGTCACCCGATCCGGAAGCAATGATATTCATGGTATATTCCGAATAAAGTATATCAATTCCGACTGGCGTGAAGATTTCGATCATCCCCGGGCGACTGCTGAATTTGATTTTTTTGAACCCACACTGACCCTGGACGGACCGCTGTGGCGGGACCGGTTGTTTTTCATGGTGACATATTCATATTCCAACAGTGAAGGTACCAATCAGACAATTGGATTTTATGGTGCCGACCCTCAGAACGACAACGATTACACCAGCATCATGACGGATCGGGAATTCCATCTGCCTTATGCCAAGCTGACATTCCAATTGAACCAGGATCACAAGATCGTCGTGAACTACTCCGGTGAAGACGCCACGATATACGGGACAAATGGTGACCCGGAAATCAACACGCCGGAATCCTGGAATGTTCAGGAACAGGGTGGTCCATTTTATTCAGCGGAGTGGACCTGGCTGTATAGTTCATCCCTGTATTTCATTTCACGAATCGGCGGATCATTCGGGTATCTGAACTCAATGCCCATGAAGCAGGTTGACGATGGAGGCCGGAACGCTTCATTCAATGATTTGTATCATGATCAGGTTTACAACAACAGTCAGAGCTGGTCAGAAGATGAGCGTAACCGGATTCAGATGAGTTTCACGGCAAACTATTTCAAAGATGACCTCATGGGTTCCCATGAGATCAAGAGTGGTCTGGAATGGCATGATCTTTCAGTAAAGCAGTTCAATGTCTACCCCGGTGGTGCTCAGTATATCATCACCCAGGTTCCTGATAATGCCGATGATCCGTCATACTATACCGGGACGGAAGCGACTCGTAACATTTTGCTGCATCCGGGAACCGCTGAAACCTCTGGAAATTACCTGGCATTCTTCGTTCAGGACGACTGGGCCATAATGGAGAATCTGACCCTGAATGTGGGTCTCAGATATGAGAGGGTATCCTTTGAAAACGATGTGGGGGACACCTCGGTACCCGCCTGGGATTGGGGACAGTTCAAGGCTGACACATATCGTGAAGAAGACGGTACGTTCAAGAATTACACGGACATGAAGTTCGACAACATGCTGGCGCCGCGTCTGGGTCTCAACTGGGACATTTTTGGAAATGGTACAACAGCGCTTCATGGTTTTTACGGCCGTTTTTACAATCCGTTCAATCTGAGTCTTCCCGACATGCTGCAGCCGTTTTCCGCCAATACATTTGCTGAGAAAAAACAGGAATATGCCGGACCAGCATGGTCCGACATGGATAGAGACGGTATCCCGGATGAAGACTTCTTTTTCGATGACAGCAACTGGACCACTTATCAGGAAGACAATCCTGAAGCCTGGAACATGCTTGATCCCGATCTTGAACCGGAGTACACCGATGAGGTGATGTTCTCTGTTGAACATGCGATCATGCGGGATTTTTCTCTGGGAGTCACATATACGTACCGGAAAACCAATGACATGATTGAGGATGTGGGTTTGTTCACCGACGAGTATGGTAATATTGTGTGGACGTACCGTGGTGGTATCCGGGATGATTTCTCCGGGCTGGATCCCGATAAATATTATGATCCTGTTGAACTCCCCAGCGAAAACTCCCAATACAGCAATCACATTTACTGGATCACCAATCCTGTCAATAACTACCGGAAGTATAATGGGTTCGAACTCAATGCACGGGCTCGTCTTGAGCATTTTGATCTGCAGGGAAGTTACACGTATGCCACGGCAAAAGGTTCTGTTATCGAAGCACAGGAAGGATACAACGGCATATCACAGTTTTCCGGTCAGTATGACACCGTCGGGACCAGCGTAAATCTGTACGGTGAACTCCCCTGGTCCGCCCGTCACTACGTTAAAGTAGCCGGATCCGCGCATTACGACATCACGAAATGGTATGAACTCTCGTTGGGTATCAATGCATTCTGGCGATCAGGCTATCATTATTCAAAACGGTCCAAACCACCGCTGACGTATGATGAACTGGCCGGTAACGACATCAACGACTCTGAATCCTGGACCGGTAAACCACCCTATCGTGCTGAGAACTGGCATTTCATGGAACCCCGGGGGGAACACGAACTTCCCAGCTTCTATAATATCGATCTCTCTGTCCAGAATGCATTCCAGATCGGGAAATACGGCACGGCAACTCTGATTTTCGATATCTTCAACGTGACGGACTATCAGGGAATCGTTGGTGAAGCCGAGACATACAACCCCAAAAAACCTGACATTTTCGGTCAGGCCAATCAGTGGGGTAATCCCCGAACGTACCGCTTGAGTCTGAAATACGCATTTTAAACTCACTCTCATTTCTGACTGAATGTGGTGGATCAGAAGATGATGCGGTTTGAACCAGGTGTTCGGATCAGGGACGGAAAATCCGGTCCTGTGGTTGCTATTCCCTGCGGTGAACCTATAATATCACCTATCGGAATGGAGGTTTTTTTGATGAAGAAACCGGCAATCACCCAACCCATGATCGATTTTGTTGAGGATATGGGGATCATCTACGAGCAGATGGGATTATACCGTATGGCCGGTCGGGTCATCGGATGGCTTCTCATCTGCGATCCACCACAGCAGTCTCCCAAGGAACTTGCCGCTGTTCTCGATGCCAGCAAAGGCGCCATCAGTACGATGGTTCGCTGGTTGGAGGACAGCGGTCTTGTGGAACGCCTTCGGTTCCCCGGTGAGCGAAGCACATATTACCGGATCAAACCCGGTGCATGGCTGGAAGTCACCCGGGCAAAATCCACGTATTACACACCACTGAAAGAACTGGCCCTCCGCGGTCTGGCTCTCCTGGACAAGAAGGATCCTGAACTGAAAAACCGTTTGAAGGAGATGCATGCGTTACAAGCATTTTTTGAGCGCGAAATCCCCCATCTCCTGGAACGATTCAAGAAAGAGTATGAACGGTGACACCGGCAGGGAAACGACGTGGTAATCTATTAGTTGCAGATGATCAGAAAGATGTCCTTGAAGCACTCAGAATGCTTCTCAAGCCGGAAGGCTATGCGGTTGATCTGGTCACATCCCCGCCTGAAATCATAAAGGCCGTGCGCACCCGGGATTACGATGTCCTGCTCATGGACCTCAATTACACCCGGGATACCACTTCCGGTAAAGAAGGTCTTGATCTTCTTCATCAGATCGGTCAGTTGGATGAATTCCTGCCGGTGGTTGTGATGACTGCCTGGGGCAATATTCAACTCACCGTAGAAGCCATGCGCCGGGGTGCCCGTGATTTTATTCAAAAACCCTGGGATAATTCACGACTGCTGTCCATTCTGAAAACTCAGATTGATCTGGGAAAGGCACTCCGAAAAGGAAAACAGCTTGAGGATGCCAACCGGGTGCTGACAGAAAAAGCACCGGTAGATTTTATTGCAGAATCCCGGGTCATGAAACCCATTATGGATCTGATCACACGGATTGGTCCCTCAGATGCCAATGTGCTGATTACGGGTGAAAACGGCACGGGAAAAAATGTCATTGCCGAACTGCTCCATGCACGATCCAATCGCGGGCAGGAGCCGTTTGTAACCGTAAACATTGCGGGTCTTTCAGAAAGTCTGATGGAAAGTGAACTATTCGGACATGTTAAAGGAGCCTTCACGGACGCCCGCACCGACCGGGTCGGTCGGTTTGAACTTGCTGACAGTGGGACACTCTTTCTGGATGAAATCGCAAACATCCCCATCAGCCAGCAAACAAAACTTCTCAGGGTACTGGAAACCGGCGAATATGAACGGGTGGGATCGTCCAAGACCCGCTGCGCAAATGTCCGATTTGTCTCCGCCACCAATGCAGACATCAGTAAGGATGTTACAGAGGGACGATTCCGACAGGATCTGTATTTCCGATTAAATACTGTAGAAGTACATCTGCCACCCCTGCGTGAACGCCGGGAAGACATCCCGCTGCTTGCCCGGCATTTTCTAAAACGACACGTGGTCCACTACCGCACCGCAATTCAGCGGGATCTGTTGGAATTTCACCCCCAGGCGATGGAAGCACTGGTTCAGTATACCTGGCCCGGCAATATCCGGGAACTGGATCATGTGGTGGAACGTTCCGTGCTTATGGCCAGAAGCAGCCAGGTGGAATTGAACGATCTGGGCATCCGGTCCGATTCGGAATCCGTGATTAATTTAGAGGAGATGGATCTGGAGGATATTGAACGTATTTTTATCCGGAAAGCCCTTGAACGGCATCATGGAAACGTTAGTAAAGCTGCCAAAACACTCGGTTTGAGCCGTAGTGGCTTATATAGAAGATTGCAAAAACATGGGCTTTAGAGGTCCTGATTCAGAGCGTGTCACCCTGAGCGGAGTCGAAGGGTCTGATTCAGAGTTCCCGGATGAGTGAACCGGCTGCACCATCAGCTTCCGGGGGAGTTTCATTTGATAATCGGATTTTAATCCGGGCTATTTTGATCGGAACGCCCGGGTCTGTTTTCACACTGTTATTCGTCTGGCTGAGTCAATACAGTCTGAAGGTGCAATTGACATGTACTCTCCTGGTTATCATCATCTGGATTCCCGGTGCATTTCTTCTGCGAAACCAGATTATTGCGTCCTACCGCCTGCTGGGCAATCTTCTGGCCGCCATACGGGAGGGCGACTACAGTTTCCGTGCCCGGCGAATTCGCAATGGCGGCGTTTTGGATCAGGTTATGCTTGAAGTCAACAGCCTCAGTGATATTTTAAAACATCAGCGGCTGGATGCCCTGGAAGCCACTGTTCTGCTCCGCAAGGTCATGCAGGAGATTGGCGCTGCTGTCTATGCATTTGATGAGGATCAAACCCTTAAACTGGTGAACCGCGCCGGTGAAATGCTCCTTGATACCTCCTCCGAACGACTTCTGGGGGAAACAGCGGAGGTGCTGGGTCTTTCTGAATGTCTCCGAGGCCCGCCCATCCGGATGCTGGACCGGGATTTCGCCGGTCAGAAAGGCCGGTGGGGATTACGACGGACCCGATTCCGGGAAGCGGGTATACCCCATGATCTGCTTGTCATTTCGGATATCAGTAAACCCCTACGGGACGAAGAACGCCAGGCATGGAAACGCCTGGTCCGGGTTATGGGACATGAGTTGAACAATTCCCTGGCACCCATCAAATCCCTGGCCGGAACACTCAATCAGTTGACCGAAAACCCGGATCGACCCGATGATTGGGAATCCGATCTCAAACATGGTCTGGAGATTATCTCATCCCGGGCGGAAGCGCTGAACCGGTTCATGACCGCCTACTCAAAACTGGCCCGGCTCCCTCATCCCTCACTGGGAAAAGTCGATGTCGGGAACTGGGTGAAAAAAGTGGCTGCTTTGGAGACCCGGAAAGAGATTTCAGTGAAACCCGGTCCCGATGTCATCATTCAGGCAGACATCGATCAACTGGAACAACTCCTGATAAACCTCATCCGGAATGCCGTTGATGCCACCGAGAATACAGGCGGCAATGTATCTGTTCACTGGACATGCAGCCGGTTCCAGCTGGAACTCACCGTTCTGGACGAAGGCTGCGGTATCGCCAATCCCGCTAATCTTTTTGTACCTTTCTTCACCACTAAACCCAGCGGGACCGGAATCGGACTTGTGTTGAGCCGGCAGATTGCTGAAGAACACGGCGGTCTCCTCACCCTGGATAACCGCACTGATGATGTCACGGGATGTGCAGCCCGATTGACTCTCCCCATATCCCCGATCTGATCACCCATGCCAAGTCAAACAGGATACGCGTTCCGGTCTGTCCCGGATTCGAACACTTTTCTTCCCGAATTCGGGACAAGAGTGATACAATGTTATCTGTCACCCGTTAAATAGTCCGGGAATACCGGGTTTTAAACGGCAATCGTTGTGGTACAGGGCTTGCAGAAAGAATCTATGGAGATTGATAGGATGAACCAAGGATCGCACCAAAATTCATTGGAACACAATCCCATCATCCGGTTTGACCGGGTAACCAAAATTTTTGTCTCTGAGGAAATTGAGACTCACGCGCTTTCCGGAGTGCACTTGAGTGTGCATTCCGGTGAGTTTGTGGCGATTGTGGGTCCGTCGGGATGTGGAAAATCCACATTGTTATCCATTGCCGGTCTTCTGGATACGCCTTCTGATGGTGAGTATTATCTCATGGATCAGGACGTATCCGGGCTTTCAATGACCCAACGGACCAAACTCAGAAACAAACATATCGGTTTCATTTTTCAGGCGTTTAATCTCATCGGGGATCTTACGGTATTCGAAAATATCGAATTACCATTGATTTACAGAAACATCCCTGCGGCTCAGCGCAAGGAAATGACCCATGAGGTTCTTGAGCGTATCAAGATGCGTCACCGGACCAAACATTACCCGACTCAACTGTCGGGCGGACAGCAACAGAAGGTTGCCCTGGCGAGAGCACTGGTCATCAAACCGGAAATTCTCCTGGCCGATGAGCCCACAGGGAATCTTGATTCACACAACTGTGATGTCGTAATGGGTATTCTCCGCGATGCCAACCGTGACGGCACTACCGTATGTATGGTGACCCATGAGCCAAGATACACGCGGTATGCCGAACGAACCCTTCACATGTTTGACGGTAAGATCGTGGACGAAACAGAAAGCGGGTACCATGAAACGTAAATTGACAACAGCAGGTCTTCTCTTCTCCCCTCTGGCTATTCACGGTCCGGTGGGATCGCCTTACAAACGGCGAAAGGGTGAAACACCGAGGCTACTTCCCGCTTCACGGAAGGATGCCCACAAGGGAGCATCCCTACTGACGCACTGATCACTTCCCCGTAAAACCGAAGACCGGAAAAACAACAAGTCGCAGACAACACCACTGATCACTTCATCTCAAGGATCGCAGGCTGGAAAGCCTACGCTACCCACAACCATCACTGGCTACTGGCTACTGGCTACTGGCTACTGGCTACTGGCTACTGGCTCACTGGCTCACTGGCTCACTGGCTCACTGGCTACTGGCTACTGGCTACTGGCTCACTGACCACCACGGTCCCACCCGAATTCAAAGGTATCCATATCACCGAAAATCAGGGATACTTCCGGATCAGTGAGTGCGGCATGGAACAGAATACCCACAGCGGAAGTGCCGGTGTCGGGCCAGGTGAACGGGTCCAGAACCGGCACAACCGTGGCATCCCAGGGAAAGACCGGGTAATCCGGCAGGTAGGAATCGTATGCACCGGTGAACCCGGGACCGAAGAAAAAGGTGCCGTACACATCCAGGACAACGAAGAGAGGATAGTTTACCAGGGGGGATCCCGTGGCGTTGCATAGCGTGACGGTGACGTAACAGGTGTCACCGGGATAGTAAATTTCCCGGGGCATCTCGATGGTGACGCCGGTGATATCGCAGATCGGTGTGCCGGTAGGTTCCGCCGTAGCCGTTACAGTTGGGGTCATGGATGGGGTTTCTTCCGGCGTAGGCGAAGGTGTGGGCGTGCCGGTGGGGGTTATTGTAGGGGTCGGTGTGGCTGTAGGTGTATCCGGAACCGGCCAGGTGGGGATTACCGGCATGGGTGTCCGGGCCAGGGGACCGCCGTACGGACCCAGATCGCACCGGCTGCCGTCGGGATCGTTGTATGCGGGGTCCGGATTCCCGGCATCGATGAGGGGCGAATCCCAGGCATACCCATCAGATATCCGCCTGAGATGGAAATCCGGGAAAAAGAACCGGTCCCCCACCTCGGCTGCCACACCGGGATTCCCCATGACATAGAGGGTGTCGGCGTCGTTACCGGTGATATAGAACTGTATATCCTGGTCAGGGGCATCGGGGTTGACGTAGTATCCGGCATATCGGTCCGGTTCCCAGGCAGCGGTGCTGTCTTCCAGATACCCCGGTCCCAGAGCGGTGATGATGCCTGTACCGACGAATTCGGGGTCCAGATCCATGTTGGTCGCGGCGGGGCAGTCCTCCAGATCGTTATACCAGGCATCATGGCACTCACCTTCACCCCACCGATTATGGTAGTAAATACCATGATTGGACCAGGCTGCACCGGCCCAGAATACTCCGGTGGCGCCGAATGCACCAATACAGTTGTCCAGGGAAAAGGCGCCGCCGTAGGTCAGGTAAAATGGATACGGTTGAAGAGAAGGTTTCATGGAAGCAGCCACGGAGTTATCGAGGTAAACACCGGATGCGGAATACCCCGCCATTTGGCTGCGGGTGCCCAATGAAATGTTATGACTGGTCGTAAACCCTGTGCCATGAAGTCCGAAACTACCATTCTGAAGAAAGTTTCGAATCACCTTGTTATTGCCTTCACCGCCAAATCCACGGCTGGCTGTCAGGATGATGTTATCCGTAAACTCATACCGCCCAGGTTCCGTCCTTCCACCGCCATATTCCAGCACATTCCCTGATATGATCATGGGATCGTTGATATAACTGTAATGCTCCTGACTTAAATCAGATACGTAGTTATTGATAAACCTCCCGGAACACAGGTTGTAATAACCGGAAATATAATTGTTTTCCAACAAAATATTATTTTTAAAATCACCGTTGTTTGCCCCGGAACCCAGATTGGTACAATTACGCATTCTGAACGAACCGGATCCTTTCACTGAAATAGTATATTGCTGATGAAGCGCCCCGGTTTCCTCACGCTCAAAGGTACAGTTTTCTATAATAGAATCAGAAAAGTAACACAGTATAATGGCCTGGATACTATCAGACTCTGATCGGATATGAATATCCCGGACATTGGAATGAAAACCTGTGAAAATGGTGTCTTCCAAATCATTCGTGTTATGCAGATATGTAACTTCCAAACCATCCCCCTGAATAGACTCCCAGTCCCCGAACCAGATCGGATAGGTTTCCCCGTTGGAAGAGGGTGAGTACGAGCCGGCATGGGCGTAAATCGTCAGTGGCAACCATCGGCTGCCCCGAACGGCATTGAGTGCATGGGTGATGGTTTTATACGGCATTTCCGGGGAACCGGTACCAGTTGCATCATCACCGATGACCGGATCGACGTGAGGACCGTCGCTATGGATATTGATCAAGACAGGAATTACACCGGAAAAACCCGATGCAATCCAGGTCACGGTATAGTCCGCCGGTTCACACCATCCCGACTCACCGGTGACCTGCCATTGGAATGCATCGCCGACGGGATCGACAGATTCCCACGAGGCTATATCCGGATATGGAATGGTCCCGGTGAGAATGGTGACATCCGGATGGGAACAGGCGAGCGTTGCCAGAACGCTTGATGCCGGTTCACCGGTATTCTTCAGGGTCATCCGGGTCTCCAGAATTTCATTGAGTTCCGGAATGCCATCACCGTCACCGGTTATCTCAATTGTATCTACGGAAACCGGCAGCAATTGCGGTTCCAACAGGTATTCCCAGCAACCCATATCGACTCGGGCACCGCCGCCCGGTGGTACAGGTGAACTCGGATCACCGGCATTGATGCACGGGGAGCCATACCCGATCCTGAAATCACCGTTCTCGGGATCTGAAAATAATGGATCCGCTATGATGTTGCCTTCCCCGGGGTATGGAAAATCCAGCAACGAGTAAGTGATTTCGACTTCGGCCGTTTCACTCCCGAGTCTGACACCGTCTACATTAGTGTAAAAAATACAATTTCTAGCTTGAGTTAAACCGCCATGAATATAAATTGAATTTTTAGAATCATAGACAATTGAATTTATCAGGAGAGTATCAGAATCAGAAATTCAACCACCGGTTGAATTATTGATGATAATACAGTGATCCGTAACAACATTACCGGAACCCATGATTGCAAGTCTACCCTGGATACCGGAGACCACGATATTTGAACTGTTTCTTACCTGAAGAATGAAAACTTTTACCGAAAATGGTGAAACACCTTGGATACTCTCATAACTATCAGTATGCATATATTTTTCATCTCCACTGCCTTCGGGACCATAAAAACCCGGTGCAAGATGAATCGTATGGGGATTTTCAACCGTACCTTCGATGGAATCGACGGCGAATTGAAGCTTTTTCCAGGGATTGATTTCCGATCCATCGCCGGTATCATCGCTGCCATTCACAGCATCCACGTAAAAATCACCGGCATGAATCAGTGTGGGAACGGTAATCACCATGAAAAACAGGAGGAAATAATTTAAAAACATCCGGTTTTGAAATTCATCCCTCATGTCTCAATACTACCGGAAACCGAAACAATTTTTCAAGCGAGGTCACATAAATAATATTCTTGACATTGCCCCCCCCCCCCTACATTTACAATCGTTTATATATTTGTTTAGTTCCAAAACAACTCGTTTCAGGGAGGTTTTTAATGGGATTGCGATTGATAATACCTGTTTTGGTTTTGTCCATTCTGATCGGTGCACCGGTCTTGGCGGATGAAGACTTTGATATGTTTACAAAAGTGACATCAGACAGACCGGGTGAACGTTATGATTATGCTTGGGGTTTCCGGTACCATCCAAACGGGGAAAACAACGACCTGTATGTCCAGGGAGGTCTATGCGACGGCACATATATAGATGATGACGGTCAGGTCTGGCGCCTGAAATTGCACGGCGCTAATCCCGTTTGGAGTCAACTCCGTCCCTTTGCCGGGACAACAATTCCGCCGCTCAGGCATGGACATTCCGGTGGTATATGTGTAACGGATTCCCCTGTGGCCAATATCGATGACACTACCAGTACCGTTCACAATTTTGTCACTTTCGGCGGATATGATGATTCTAATGATGAATATCTTAACGACACCTGGGTATTCGCGGAGATCAAACTGAAAAATCAGAAACGGAAAAGAAGTACAATCTGGAAATGGGTGGAAGCGGATAACATTCCGGCAGGGTCTTTCATTCCGGTAAAGCGGAAACATGCCGTTATGGTGCCTTACCCGGGTCCGAATGGTGAAAACAGTTTCTTTCTTCTGGGAGGTGTAGATAGCACCGAGAGAAAGCAGAATGTATTTACGGGCATATTGAACCGGATGACACCGACACCGGATCCCCAGGTTACGGTCACTCCCACCAATCAGGGTGCTTCCAATCCCGGGGTTGAATTTGATATGATCTGGAGCAAGAAAGCCAATCCGCCGGCCGATGTGGGGCTCGAGGGTGCGGCAGCGGTCTATGATCCGTATTATGGTGACTATCCCCGAATGCTGGTCTATGGCGGCATCAATGCAAACGGTGGATTGTCGCCGGATGTGTTCGAATACAAGCTTGAAGGAACACCGGGATGGGCAACATTTACACCGTTGCCGGCAGCCACGCCAACCCCCACTACCGGTCCGGGCACGCCGAGCAATACCGCCATCCCCACAGTTCCCACACCGAATCCCCGATGCTTTCATGCCATGGCGCTGGATATCCGGGAGCATCGGCTGCTGGTTCACGGCGGCAGTAACGATGATTCGGATCCGGACTACCTTACCGCCATGGATGACCTCTGGGAGTATGACCTTCTCACCCAGACCTGGAAACCCTTGACAACTACAAACCAAATCAATCGTTGGAAGCATTCCGGCGTGTTCAACTGGTTCACGCTGTTCGGGGGACAAGATGATAACGGTGATTGTCATGATCATATCATGGAATACTTTCCGGCGGTGTCCGGAAAAACCTGGGATGTAATGGTCAATGCGGATTACGGACTGGATAATCCCAACACCGTGATCAACACCCAGCGGGTCAAACCAAATGATATCGTGCGGATCCATCAGACCGCCTCCACATGGCCCGGGGATGTTTTTGATGTCAAATTATACATACCATGGTACATCAGTAACCTGACCATTGAAGGCGTCAATAACGGTGATATCCGTGCAGGATTGTGGTCAACCTATGAACCGACACCGATTTCTGCAATCATCGCGACACCCACACCCCTGACCAATCATCCCATGCTTAAAAATCCGCATTCCGAAGAAGGACGGGAAGCATTGCGTGAAGGATTCTCCATGAGTCAATCCACGGTGATCCAGGACAGCGCCGGCAGCACCTTCCGAAACCTGATCATCGGACACCACCTTCCCAATGCGACACCCATTGCTGACCTGCACACCGATATTCTTGAACATTATGAACGCATTGCAAACCATACCAACAAAATTTTCAGTATGCAGATGCTGGATGTCGGCATGGTGGCCACAGCGCCGTCCCGGGTGGAAAACTGCGAATTTCTAGCTAACGGTGTCGGTTACGTCATGATTTGTGTATCCAGCACGTATGAACCCAACTGGGTCCATGACACCATCTTCAAAAACAACATGATCGGAGCGCTCGAACTGGAGACCCGGCATCGCGTGTACAACAACATATTCACCGGAAACAAATTATGCGGGATTGAATTTGATAAAGGCGCCCACGGCATGGCCTATGACAACCTGTTCATTGACAATGGGGGCGGAGATGTACCGGACAGTTGGCGGTGCGGAATCATATCGGGCTATTCCATTTGCGGCGGTGTACCGGCCATGCAGCAGCCTCTGATATACAACAACACATTCATCAATAACCCCGCTGCACTGAGTATCTGGGAGGACGGTGACATCCGGCAATTCGTCAACAGCCCCTGTTTTTTCAACAACATCATGTACACCACGGACGCCACGGCGGATGCCGCCATCTATCACGTGAACAACGACCGGAACCGGGTAATTTCTTTTCATAACTGTATGGATGGATACTCGGATTTTTTTGAGTACAACGGCATGAATCTCCTGTCTTCCCGTGATTTTGAAGATGATCCGCTTTTTGTTGACAGTGATGAGTACAGACTGGATTCCGAACCACTGGTATCCCCGTGTATCGACACCGGTTTTCATTCCCTTTCCCCGGGCGCCACGGACATGAACGAGATCATGGATGGTTACTTCCTGGATATCGGGTACCATTTCACCGATATTGAACCGGTGATGGGACCTCCGGAAGATCTTGAATTTGATGAGACAGCAAATACGTTGTCATGGAGCGTGCCCTCAGGTGAATCACCCGCCGGATATGTGGTATACTGGGAAGACGTCGACGGTATTCTCATAGGTGTGCAGTGGGTAACCGGCACAATAAGCAACAGCCTCGCGAACTATCTGAATCAGGGTTACTGGTTCGGCGTCTGTGCCCATGAAAATGGCCAGTTCGGCGAAACCGCTTTCATCGAGCTTTAAGGAGATTGATCATGAAAAATATTTACATATTTACTCTCTTTGTTCTCATCGCCGCCACAGGTTTCACACAGACACAGACACCGACACCGACGCCCACGCCAGATATGGAACTTATCGTCTGTAAATTTTGTCCTGATCAAGAATATGAATTTATCGATGATGCTCTGGATGATGCCGTCACCGGTGCTACCATTTTGATAAAATGGGAAGGGTTGCCGGATTCAATCTATTCAGAAGATCTGTTAATCGAAAAACAGATCACGCTGACATCCGATGGTATCGGTCATGATTTGCCAATAATTGAAGCGGACATCAATGATAACAATCTGGATGCTATCATTGAAGTAACATGTGACGGGGTGACGATTTCCAATCTGAAAATCCGGAACAGCAACCCTTATTATCAATCGGGCGCATCCACACCGACCCCCAATGCCGGTGATGAAACCCTGATGAGTACCGAAGCCGGTATTCTGATCGAGTCCGGGGCTTGCGAGGTTTCGAACTGTATCATCACCCGGTGCCGGGTGGGGGTTCTTCTCTCTCCCGAAGACTCCCAGGATGTTATCGGCAATGTCATATCCGGCTGCCGGATCGGAGGAATAGATGACGGATTGGATCCTCATTGGAATTTTCCGCTTCCTGACGGTGTTCATGAGGGTAATTTCTTCGGTGTTGTACATTACGCACCGTACCGGGAACCGTCGGATGTGGTTTTCACCACCAATTATTCCTATGCGCCTGATGAAATCGTCAACTGCATCATCCAGGGCAACCGGTTTTACGGCGTTGTGCTTCGGAACGGGTCCCAGGCGTATGTCACCAACAACCTGATTATCTGGAACGGTGATGAACGTGCCCTGGAAAACGATCATCATTTCGGTGACGGGGGTATTCTCAGCCTGTTCACATCCTCTGAAATCAGTACGGGGACCGGCGACAATGTTGAAGTTCAATCCCCGAAAATCTTTTCCAACACTATTTTCGGCAACAACGGGTACCAGGTCTGCGTGGTATCGGAAAGTGACGATTACCGGGATATCTCAAATATTCCCGTGATCATGAACAACAATATCGGTCCCAATCCATTCTGGGAAGCAACAGCGACACCGGGGGCGGGCGGGTTTCCACACCTGGTGAGTTGCACCAGCGAGTCATCGGATTCCCAGACGACCCTTCAATATGGATCAGCCCCCATTCTGGCGTTTAACAATGTGTATCGGGACACATCAGCCGGTCTGGCAAAAAACTACTACCTGCACCCGCTTCAAACACAACTGCCCACATTTACTCCGACACCACCGTCGTACACACCGCCGCCAACCCCGACACCGCCACCGCCACCAGCAACATTTGTTTTCAATACACCCGAGCCCACAAGAGCCGCACTTCCGTACCAGATCCATTTAACGACCTGGACGGTAAATGACATTTATGAACCCCACGGGTTTATGGGCGGTACCGAACCGTCTGAGTTTGATTTTCACCTCTCAAATCCCGAATTTCAACCCACCCCCACAGTTACCGCTTCCCCGCGATCGGCCTGTCTGAACACAGGTCCTTTCGACCTGGAACCGGGCCAGACCCAGGAAAACGCCGTCCCTGACACCGGATGGGTGGATCTGGGCAGGCATATCAAGCCGGATGTGCCCCCGGTGGAAAATATGGCAATTGTTTATGGTCTAAATCCCGTACCCGTCATCTGGGACCTGCCCACCCATTACAGTGATGATCGACTGTTCGATGATATTCAGGGCAATATTCTGCATTGGGGACAGGTGGCTGTCAGAAACGGACCGATCATCCCGGTGGGTAATCCCGTGTATATTACCTTGTGTGAGCAGATCTGTGTAAGTTCCGGGGATATTCCCCCTTCCGCCAATCCGATCGGGATTGCCGTATACAATAACCGGGGTGAATCGAGTCCGACAGAATGGAAACTGAGTCCTTGATGGGTAATCCAATTCTGCTTTCTGATACTACCGGCGTCCCTGCCGGTGATTAACCGGAGCAGGCACTGTTGCGACAGCGGGTATGCCCGCCGAGTGAGGGCCGTTAACGATATAACCAACCCCCTTGAAAAGGGTTAGGGGTTACAAGTCACCAGAAGACACATCGCAGAAGATTCGTGTTAGCGGCTATTACTGAACCCGCTTCCCTTTCAAAACCGAAGGCTGAAAAACCCACAAGCCGCAAACAACCCCACTGATCACGTCCCCTACTTCCCCTTCTGATCACTTCCCCCACCGATCACTTCCCCTCTCACTCATACCGCAGCATCTCAGGCGGATTGATACTTGCAGCGCGTTTCAAGGGGATAGCCACAGATAAACCCAGTATCACAAGGACCAGGAGCACCGAGACAGCCAGGAGACCCTGCATTCCAGGAACGGTCAGCGGGAACCACTCCGGCAGCCATGAAGCCACAGCCATGGCTGCGGCAACGCCCATGGCAATCCCCGGAATCACAATCCACAGGATTTCCCTGAGAATTTCACGGATAATATCTAAGATAACCGCTCCCAGAGCCATGCGGATACCGAATTCATGGGCACGCTGGTATACCAGATTCATAATTTCGGCGTACAGGCCGGTTGCCGCCAGAACAACGGCCAACAGCGCAAATGCAATGGAAAGCACATTGAACACTTTAATTTCACTGAGAGATGCTTCGATGACAGATGTCATGGGTAGCCTGTTGTATATACCCACGGTCTCATCAAGATGGCCGATGATCCCGGCGATGACACCGGGTTCCGGCGGATTTTCAGGATCCAGGCGGCAGACCAGAGTCATTTCCCGGTTCAGATGCTGAAAACAGGATACATAAATATCTTTTACGGGTTCGCGATCCAGGCCGCGATGACGGACATTGCCCACAACTCCCACGATTTTGAGCCATGGTTCATCGGAATCAATATCACCCAGTTTGATGGCGTTACCGGCAGCGGTTCCATCAGGCCAGAAATATGCAGCAAGGTTCTGACTGATCACAACAACATTTCGATATGAGGAATAATTCAAATATGAAAATCCCCTGCCGTCCAGTATGGGTATTCCCATCGCCTCAAAATAGTGCGGGCTGACAATCTGGTAATTGGCATGAAGATCAGTCTGAATCTGTGCATGGGGTTCCCGGACGGAAAATTCATATTCCCATCCCAGTCGTGAACGGAACGGAATCTGCTGGTTAATCCCCGGAGCGATGATTCCGGGAACCATCTCCAGGCGCTGTAGCAGCAGTTTATAATAGTCCACCATCTCCGACGGTCCCTGATACCGGTTTTCCGGCACCGCGATCTGGAGGGTGAGACAGTGCTTCGGATTGATCCCGGAATCACGGGATTTCAGTTCGAGGAACCCTCGAATATTGATGGCTGATCCGGCCACCAGAGCCAGGGCCAGAGCAATTTCCAGACTGCTGATGGCTATCCGGAGCCGGCGATGGCTTTTACTGGTTCGGGGATTGCTTCCGCTGAGTTTGAGAATCTCGGTAATCTGGGAGCGAGGCACCTGAAACAATGGCGCCAGCCCGATGATTATACCGGCCAAAAGGGAAAGACCCAGAATAAATGCCAGGACCCGCCCATCAAGATCGAAACTCAGAAAATCCGGATTTCCATTGAAATACGGCAGAACCAGATAATCGATACTCCAAAGTGATACCACCACGCCCATAACACCACCGATTATCCCAAGAACGATTCCTTCTGTCAGGGATTGCTGGAGAAGTAATCTCCCATGAGCGCCATAAACGATGCGCAGAGCAAATTCCCGGCGGCGGTGAGCACCCCGGGAAAGAATCATATTCATTGCGTTGAAACATGCGATGATGAAAACCAGGGTGACGGCGGCGAACACGGCAAACAGCGTTCTGCGGGGAATCAGGGTGTAAAAATCCCGTAACGGACGGACCACGGCTCGAATGTTACTGTTCATGTCGGGATACTCGTCCTCAAGCTGTCGGGAAATCGTCAGAATT
>SWBY01010193.1_pt1 | contig 42297 bp, 38 predicted proteins | sample 4693071 | NCBI WGS metagenome assembly SWBY01 (sample SAMN10267273, study PRJNA491770) | bioreactor metagenome | isolation source: DHS bioreactor inoculated with marine methane seep sediment | place: Japan: Omine Ridge, Nankai Trough | collected 2006-05-06 | reverse complement strand
TGGGGTCATGGTGGATGCGGTACATGAGTTGAGTGTCCCTTACCATAGGTAGAATATCTGTCGGCAAGTTTCAAACGGGCATCACTGATCATCAGGGTGCCCGTTTTTTATGCGCGCAATATTTCTAACGTTTTACTCAATTGATATTGCGTTCAGGAAATGTTCAGCCAACAGGGAGGAAAATGGCTGTGTCAATAAACGTAAGGTATAGTTTCCAATACAACATGGAGCATATTTCTACCTTTGTGTTTGTTGCCTGTTGAGGTCACGTTATCTGTGTGGAGAGGTTGCCGCTAGGTTGTTGTGCTCTCAGAGAGAATAGGGGGCGTACTGAACCGCTGTACTCAAACAGCAGATGGATTTTTACATTTGTTCGGCGCGTCTAAATATTTCTAGCTTGGTTTTGAAGGGAGAATAAAAATGTTGAGGAAAATTCAAATAGTCTGGTTTTTAATGTTAGTGGTTCCTGCCGCTGCATGGGCTGATCTGACGGGTGTGTGGAAAGCCGATGATGGGGGCACCTATTATCTGCGGCAGGTAGGAGACAATCTTCACTGGTTTGGTGAGCGCGCGAAAAACAATCCTGCGTGGTCCAATATTTTTCGAGGGAAGGTGCAGGGCCAACGGATAAAAGGGAAGTGGGTCGACGTACCTAAGGGCCGCGTAATGGGCCGTGGTATGCTCAAACTGAAGATAAGACATAACGGAAATGTGTTGGTGGCGGAACATAAGACAGGCGGTTTTGGCGGATCACGCTGGACCAGAGTTGGTTATAATCCGGCGCCGACACCAGCACCTGCTCCACCTACAGCATTGAACGAAGATTGTATTGGATTCAGTAATGCCAATGCGCAAGTCCAAAATGTGAACGGAAGCTGGAAGATTGTTGATGGTAGCCACTGGATGTTTGATTTTGGGGGTAACAAGCAGGAAGCAATAAAGTCTCTTCGTATAATCAAACACTATCGACTGAACAATTCCTGCTATGTCGGACGGCCTGGACCATCCTTCACCTATATGAAGAGAGGTAATGCGGCTCCTGTAGGCGCTATGCCTGGAGAGGATTGTATCGGTTTTAGCACTAATAATGCCAAGGTCAAACAAGTCAACGGAAGCTGGAAGATTGTTGATGGCAACCACTGGATGTTTGATTTTGGGGGTAACAAGCAGGAGGCGAAGAAGTCACTTCGCATGATCAAACGTTACGGATTTAATAAAACATGTTACGTCGGTCGTCCGAATCCGAGCTTTAAATACTTGCGCAGGTAGACGCTAAGCAGCGCATTTTGATGGAGATGGCGGGTTAGGTTAGCCTAACCCGCCATGTTTTTTCGAAGGCTAGACTACAAACGTATATTCACCGGCACCCCATGGAACTGCAACATCATATCCTGCGCCGACATGCCACAGGCCAGTCCTACCAGTTCCGGCAGAAACAGCACCGGTAGCTGAAAGTTCTTGCCGGTCTGGGCCAGAGCCTTGGCCTGGGTACCATCCATGCTCTTGAAGCAGAGCGGGCAGGAGGTAACCAGCAGGTCCACATCCTTATTATGAGCCCCTTCCAGTACATTGGAGGTCATCTGCATGTTTAGCTCATTGTTAGGCCAGGCCAGGTGATAGCCGCAGCAGTCATCCTTGGTGTCGTAATTCACGATCTGTACGCCCAGGATTTCCAGGATATCTTCCAGGGAAGTGGGGTTGTCTGCCGACTCGTAGCCCTGTATATCCGCCGGGTTGCGGGTATGGCAACCGTAGTAGGGGGCGACCCGCAGCCCGTTGAGTGGGTTGGTGACCCGTTCCTTCAGCTTGTCCAGGCCCACATCCTGGGCGAGGACCCAGAGGGTATGGGTGATCTTGCAGGTGCCTTTGTATTCCAGCCCCTGCTCGGCCAGGATCTCGTTGACCTGGGCGTGCACGGCCGGTTCTTCTCGCATCCGTTTCTGGGCGTTGGAGATGACGTTGAAGCAGGTGGAGCAGGGGGTGTACAGGGGCAGCCCCATCTGTTCCGCATGGGCCATGTTCTTGGCATTCACCGCCAGAGAGGTCAGTTCGGAGCGCTCTTCGATTACACTGGAGCCGCAGCAGACCGCCTCTTCGATCAGTTCCAGTTCCACGTCCACCTTGGCGAACACATCCTGGAGGATTTGGAAGAAGCGCTCGTCCGCGCCCTGGAAGCAGCAGCCGGAATAGAAGCCGTAACGTATTTTCTCACTCATGTCTTGTTTTCTCCTCTGGACTCGAGCTCTTTCACCTTGTCATAGATCTTCTGGGTGCTGGCTTGGCCATCCAGGTTACACACCTGATGCGTGGGTTCGATTCCATGTTTTGTTAGATAGTTGTCGGCGGCCTCCACGGCGGCCCAGCCCTTGGGACCGTTGACGATTACCGGCAGCATCGGCTTGTTGACCTGGCCGAATTTGCCCACGTCGTCGGTATAGGCCTTGGCGCGGCGCGATCCGGGGGTGTCGTGGATGCCGTCGTCGATGGACATCTTGCGTAGCCGTTGAATGGAGATGGCCGGGCGGGTGTCCTTGGGGCAGACGTTGATGCATTTGCGGCACTGGGCGCATGACCAAAGTCCCTGGTCCACCGCCGCCTGCATGCGTTCGCCCTTGAAATTATCGCGTATGTCGGCGGAGAAGCGGTAAGCCTTGCCCAGGGTTAGCGGACCCGCGTACTTGGGATCGGCGCTGGCTGCGGAGCAGGCAGAGTAGCAGGAGCCGCAGAGGATGCAGTCGGTAATATAGTCAATCTTTGATAGCTCCTGCTTGGACATGAGGGATTCCTGATCCAGTGTCTCGGGAATCTGGTCACGGTTCTCCATCAGGTAGGGGTGCATCTTGGCCAGTTTGTCGATAACCGGATCTATATCCACCACCAGGTCACGCAGAACCGGCATGTTCCGCATCGGCTGGATGGTGACGGACTCCTGTTTGAAGTCCTCCAGGATCGGCATCAACTGGGTGCTGCAAGCCAGCAACGGCTTGCCGTTGACCCGCACGGCGCAGGAGCCGCAGATCTTGGAACGGCAGAAGGCGCGGAAGGTCAGCGAGCTGTCCTGGGTGTTCTTGATCAGGCGCAGCGCCTCCAGCACAGTCATACCGGTCTCAACGTTAACCTTGAAGTTGTCGTAGAAAGGGGATTTGTGTTGCCCTGGCGTAAACCGCTGGATACGGATGTTGGCCAGAATGCTCTTGCGATCAGGTGTGATTGTTTCACTCATGCTGGCATCTCCTTAATAGGTGCGGGCCTTGGGCTCGAATTCAGTGATGGTTACCGGGCTGAGGTCCAGCTTGGGACGGCCGTCGGAACCCTGGGTGGCCATGGTGTGGGCCAGCCAGTTTTCGTCATCGCGTTCCATATAGTCTTCCCGGGTATGGGCGCCGCGGGACTCTTTGCGTTCCAGTGCGCCCGCCGCCACCGTCTCGGCCAGATCCAGCATGTTCTTCAGCTCCAGGGCGGAGACCAGTTCGGTATTGAAGGCCTTGGTTTTGTCCTGGATGCGTACCGTCTTGAACTGTTCCTGCAGGTCCGCCAGCTCGCTGATGGCGGCCTCCAGGTCCGTGGCGTTACGGTAGACGCCGACCTTCTCCGCCATCAGGTTACCCATGGCGCGGCGGATATCGGCGATGGTGCTGCCGCCCTTGCCGTCCATCATGGTGGTGATCATTTGGCTATCCTTCTCCTCCTGCTCGGTACTCACCGGCGTGAAGCTGGTGCTGCGGGCGTATTCCAGCGCGTGCTTGCCGGCGCGCTTGCCGAACACCAGGATATCCAGCAGGGAGTTGCCGCCCAAACGGTTGGCGCCGTGTACCGAGACACAGCCCGCCTCGCCGGCGGCGTAGATGCCCTCGATTTGGGTCTGGCCGTTGATGTCGGTATGGATTCCACCCATGGAGTAGTGGGCGGTGGGTTTGATGGGAACCGGTTCTTCGATCGGGTCCACGCCCTCGAACTCGATGCAGAGTTCACGGATCTGCGGCAGCTTTTCCATAATGCGTTCACGGCCCAGGTGGGTCATATCCAGGAACACCTCCCCCTCGGGACCGCCGCGGCCTTCGCGCACCTCGGTTTCACAGGAGCGGGATACCAGGTCACGCGGACCCAGCTCCATCTTATCCGGGGCGTAGCGGGTCATGAAGCGTTCGCCCAGGCTATTCAGCAGATAGGCGCCCTCGCCGCGAGCGCCCTCGGACATCAGGATGCCGGTGCGGCGCAGGCCGGTGGGGTGGAACTGGATGAATTCCATATCCTTGATCGGCAGCCCGGCGCGGTAGGCCATGGCGGTGCCGTCGCCGGTGTTGCCCAGGGCGTTGGAGGTGCGGGTCCAGTAGATGCGTCCGTGTCCGCCGGTGGCGAGAATCACCGCCTTGGCATTGATGGTATGTACCCGGCCGGTCTGGATGTTGATGGCGGTAACGCCCTGGCAACTCTGACCGTCGTGTAGCAGGGATAGCACCTGCCACTCGTTCAGAAAATTTACCCCGTGGCGGATGCCCTGTTCATATAGGGTATGCAACATGACATGTCCGACCTTGTCGGCGGAGTAGCAGGCCCGGGGCTTGGAGGCGCCGCCGAAGGGGCGCTGGGCGATCTTGCCCGCATCGGTCCGGGAGAAGGGGCAGCCCCAGTGTTCCATCTCGCGCACCACCATGGGTGCTTCGCGGGTCATGATCTCCGCGGCGTCCTGGTCGGCCAGGTAGTCGGAACCCTTGACCGTATCGAACCAGTGGTCCTGCCAGGTGTCGGTGCTGTCCAGGTTGGCCAGGGCGGCATTTACTCCCCCTTGGGCCGCGCCGGTATGTGAGCGGGTTGGATAGACCTTGGTCAGTACACCTACACGCAACTCCTCCTCCATGCGTGATTCAAGCGCGGCGTAGAGCCCTGCGCCCCCGGACCCAATGATCAGGATGTCGTATGTCAGCATTTGCAGCTCCCTATATTTTGGGGTTGGATTATTAGTGGCTACGAATATAGATTATGCAGCATACCTATACAAAGAATTGACTGAAACAATAAAAAACTTAGTGCTAGTGAAATATTTTTTATGACCTGAGTGTGGTCAAGCAGCACAATAGGGGCGTATCTTGTTATATCTAATCGAAAAGAATTATGAATGCAATCCATCATTGGGGAGGGTGGTTCCTTCATGAGGCATTGTTTGATGACCTGGAGAAAGGCAGGGAATATCCTTGCGGCAGGATGTGGCGCCCCAACATCCCACTGTACGATACTCAATAAACGGAGTTACTTATCCGACGCCAGATTCGGCGCCAGCCACCGTCTGATCTCTTTCAAATCCATGCCCTTGCGTTTTGCATAATCAGTTACCTGGGCGTCATCAATCTTGCCAACGGCAAAGTAGCTGGCATCCGGGTGTGACAGGTACAGCCCGCTGACGGCTGCGGTGGGCAGCATGGCCTTGCTCTCGGTCAGGGTCATGCCGATGTTGTTCTCCACATCCAGTAGTTGCCACAGGATATCCTTTTCGGTGTGGTCCGGGGTGGCAGGGTAGCCGATGGCGGGGCGTATGCCCTGGTAGCGTTCTTGCAGCAGCGGTTCCAGATCCACCTCTTCTTCGGGGAACAGGGTTTGCGCGGCCATGGCTTCTTCATATCCCCACTGCTCGGTTCTTACCTTGAGGTGTAGCCACTCGGCGAGTGCTTCGGCCAGACGGTCCGCAAGTGACTTGAGCAGGATGGCGTTGTAGTCGTCATGGGCTGCTTCGAACTCTGCAAGTTTCTGGTCTATGTTGATGCCAGCGGTGCAGGCGAAGCCGCCGATGTAGTCCGGTTTGTCGCTGGCGACGTAATCCGCGATGCAGGGGTTGGCCTTGCCTTGGGGTGGTCTGCCCTGTTTGCGCAGGAAGTGGAAACGGGACAACTCGTTGTTGCGCTGTTCATCTTCAAACAGGATTACGTCATCGCCTGCGCTGTTTGCCGGGAACAGACCGATCACGGCCGCCGCCTGTATCCACTGGTGTTTCTTTATCTGGCCCAACATGCGCTGGGCATCGTCAAACAGCTTGTTGGCTTCGTAGCCCTTTTCCGGGTGGGCCAGGATCTTGGGATAGCTTCCCTTCAGCTCCCAGGCGTGGAAGAAGAAGGTCCAGTCGATGTAGGGGATGATCTCCTTGATCGGGATATCCTGGAGTACCTGAATGCCGAGTTGCTTGGGGCAGGGCGGGGTGTAGCTGGCCCAGTCGATTACCGTGGCATTGGCTCGGGCCTGCTTCAGGGTTACCAGATCGCGGGTCCGCTGTGCATTGGCGCGGCGCTCTCTGGCTGCCTGGTACTGTTCCCGGATCTGGGCCAGATAGGCGGTTCTGTGGTCTGCGGAAAGCAGGTTGGAGGCCACGCCCACCGCACGGGAGGCATCGGCTACATGGATCGCCGCACCGGAGTATTCCGGTGCGATCTTTACCGCCGTATGAATGATGGAGGTGGTGGCGCCGCCGATCAGCAGCGGGATGTTCATCCCCAGCCGCTCCATCTCCTTGGCGATGTGTACCATCTCATCCAGGGATGGGGTGATCAGGCCGGACAGGCCGATGATATCCACACCCTCTTCTATGGCCCGTTGCAGGATGGTCTCGGCCGGCACCATCACGCCGGCGTCTATCACCTCATAGTTGTTGCATTGCAACACCACGGTGACGATATTCTTGCCAATGTCGTGTACATCGCCCTTCACTGTGGCCATCAGGATCTTGCCTTGGGACTGGACCTCTCCTTCTCCCTTCTCTTGTTGGATGAACGGCTCCAGCCAGGCCACGGATTTTTTCATGACCCGGGCGGATTTTACCACCTGGGGCAGGAACATCTTGCCGGCACCAAACAGGTCGCCCACCAGATTCATCCCATCCATCAGCGGCCCTTCGATCACATCCAGGGAACGTTTGGCCTGCTGCCGCGCCTGTTCGGTATCCTCTTCGATAAACTCAGTGATGCCCTTTACCAGGGCGTGTTCCAGCCGTTTTCCCACTGGCCATTGGCGCCAGGCCTTGTTCTCTTGTTGCGCCGCCCCTGCGCCGCTGGCGCGATACTTCTCGGCGACCTCCAGCAGTCCTTCGGTGGCGTTTTCTGACTGGTTTAGCACTACCGCCTCTACCCGCTCCTTCAACTCGCTGGGCAGATCGTCATAGATGGCGAGCTGGCCGGCGTTGACTATGCCCATGTCCAGCCCTGCCTGGATGGCGTGGAACAGGAATACCGAGTGGATCGCCTCGCGCACCGGGTTGTTGCCACGGAAGGAGAAGGATACGTTGGAGATGCCGCCGGAGATCAGGGCGTGGGGGCAGTTGTGTTTGATCTGGCGGGTGGCCTCGATGAAGTCCACGCCATAGTTGTTGTGTTCCTCAATGCCGGTGGCCACGGCAAATATGTTGGGGTCGAAGATGATGTCCTCGGCCGGGAATCCAACCTCTTCGGTCAGGATACGGTAAGCGCGGGAGCAGATCTCCACCTTGCGTTGTTGGGTGTCGGCCTGGCCCTCTTCGTCAAAGGCCATGACCACTGCGGCGGCGCCGTAGCGCCGGATCAGCCGCGCCTGCCGCATAAACTTCTCTTTGCCCTCTTTCAGCGAGATGGAGTTGACCACGCCCTTGCCTTGCAGGCATTGCAGTCCGGTCTCCAGCACCTCCCACTTGGAGGAGTCGATCATCACCGGCACCCGGGCGATATCCGGCTCGGAGGTGGTGAGCCGCAGATAACGTTGCATGGCGGCCTGGGAGTCCAGCATCGCCTCATCCATGTTCACGTCTATGATCTGGGCGCCGTTTTCTACCTGCTGCTGACATACCTGCAACGCCTGTTCGTATTCGTCCTGCATGATCAGACGCTTGAACTTGGCCGAGCCGGTTACGTTGGCGCGTTCGCCTACGTTTACGAACAGGGATGCGGCGGTGATGTTCTGGGGCTGTAGACCGGCCAGACGACAGGCTGGTTCGATCTGCGGCAGTTGGCGCGGCGCATGTTTGGCCACCGCAGCGGCAATGGCGCGGATATGCTCCGGTGAAGAGCCACAGCAGCCGCCGATGATGTTGAGGAAGCCGCTGGCGGACCACTCTTCTATCTGTTGCGCCATCTCCTCCGGGCCCATGTCGTACTGACCGAACTCGTTGGGCAGGCCAGCGTTGGGATGGGCCGAGACCGGAAACTCGGAGATGCGGCTCATCTCTTCGATGAAGGGGCGCAGCTTTTCCGGGCCCATGGCGCAGTTCATGCCGATGGATATGGGGCGGGCGTGACGCAGGGTGTTGTAGAAGGCCTCGATGTCCTGTCCCAGCACGGTGCCGGACTCATCGGCGATGGTGCCGGAGAGCATGATTGGCAGTGCATAGCCCTGCTGCTCGAATACCTGTTGCACGGCGAAGATGGCAGCCTTGGCGTTCAGGGCATCAAATACCGTTTCGATCAGGATGATGTCGGCGCCGCCCTCAATCAGGCCACGGGTGGCCTCGGTGTAGGCCTCTATCAGTTGTTCGAAGTTGACCGGGCGTGATGCCGGATCATCCACGTCTACCGACATGGATGCGGTCTTGCTGGTGGGGCCAAGCACTCCGGCCACGAAGCGCGGTTGATCCGGGGTGGAGAAGCTGTCCGCCGCCTGGCGTGCAAGTTTGGCCGATTCCACGTTTATTTCATACACCAGTTCTTGCATGCCATAGTCGGCCATGGAGGTGCTGGTGGAGTTGAAGCTGTTGGTCTCCAGGATGTCGGCGCCGGCCTCCAGGTAGGCTTCATGGATGCCCCGGATAACCTCTGGCTTGGTGAGTGAGAGCAGGTCGTTGTTGCCCTTGAGGTCGCAGGACCAGTCGGCGAATCTCTCGCCCCGATAGTCCGCCTCTTCCAGGTTGTGCCGCTGGATCATGGTGCCCATGGCCCCATCCAGGATCAGGATACGGTCTTTAAGTAGATCGAGAATTTGGGTCGTTTTGTTGTTGGGGCTGCTCATGGGATGGCTCGAAATCGAAAAAAGAGTACAATTATAGATAAAAAATTGGGTCAGAGAGCAATTTTCTCTAATATATTAAATTCCAGTATTTGGGGGTACGCTTTCAGCACTGGTTCGAAACCAAGGGTGTACGTCCGCTCAGGCCGGATCGCTACTGCCCGCAAGGCGTCTGATGTACTCGTACATGACGATAGATGCTGCAACACTTACGTTTAGACTCTCTATCTGGCCGAACTGCGGTATGTATAGGCCTTCAATGTCCGGGTAATCTGCTGGATCAAAGCTGAGTCCAAACTCCTCGTGACCAAACACAAACGCACTCTTTGCCGGTAATTCCGCCTCTCCCAGGCGTTGGCCCTCGTCAGCCTCCAGGGTGAACAGGTTATATCCGCGTCCGAAAAGATCTGCATGGCACTGGTCAAAGCTGTCAAAGAAGCGGACTGGCACGCTCTTGAAAGCGCCCTTGCCGGGAGATGGATCGAATGGACCTATGTCTACCAGATGTATCTCGCAGGCCCCGAACACCTCAGCGCTGCGCATAATCTTGGGTATGTTAAAGCCTGCCTTTAGGCTGTCCAGAACAATAATAAAGTCATGCATCCCTGGTTTCGCCAGGAGATTGCGTCTACGCTGTTTCTCATAACGCAACAGCATCTGGGAGCGGGAGTCTCTTTGGTGTCTTCGACGTGACATCGGTTCATATTAACTCAAGTTTCGGAGTTCAGTTGACTCCTACCACTCTTTTCCCGAACCTGTCGTCATTCCGGGGATTAGCCATCGGGGTTTGATGGCTAATAACCCGGAATCCATCTTGGATTCTGCTTAATAGATCAATGGCTTGCCGCTCCCATCAATGGATTCCGGATAATTCGTTCTCAAACAGCGAGAACGAATTTCCGGAATGACGAATATAGGATAATTTGAACTCCGAAAGTTGAGATATTAACCAAATCTTGCGGCGGGGGTCACGGCAGGATGAGGAAAAAGCTGAAATAATGGCTGAATTATTTTTTCCTATCTGGGAGAATTTACGCATTGCTTACAGCAATCATTTTTTCACTGCGCCGTTGGCGGTATAAAGATCAGGAAGACGTATACAGCTATTGCCCGGTCAACTTAGGTAACAGTAACTGCATATGATTCTTCCTGATTATAGTGGCGGCAGTATCGTCAACCTCATGTCTTCGATTGAGCAGGGCATGGGCTCAAGCTTCAATCTCTATCCAGCCGCAACTGCCTTGCCAGTAACCGAGTTGCAGGGGTGTGACAATGTTGTCTTCCTGGTTGTGGACGGGCTTGGTTATGAGTATCTAACCAATGCAGGTAGCGGTAGTTTCCTGCACAGTCATCTCAAGGCCGGTCTTACCTCGGTCTGTCCTTCCACCACCTCGGCTGCTATTCCGACATTTCTGACAGGGGTGGCCCCACAACAGCACGGCTTTACCGGCTGGTTTACCTGGTTTCGGGAACTGGGGAACATTCTGGCGGTGCTGCCATTTCAGCCGCGACATGGCGGCTGTACCCTGGGACAGCTAGGGCTTGATCCAGGTCGGCTTTCCGGCGTAAAGCCGATATTCGAACGGATTCAGGCCAAATCCTACGTGGTGGTGCCGGATAGGATTGCCGGGTCAGAGTTCAATCTGGCCTTTCATGATGGCGCACGCATATGTCCATACGTGGGTCTGGATGATTTCTTTAGGGTGATCAAGACGGCGGTTGATGGCGAGCACAAACAAAACTATGTCTACGCCTATTGGCCTGAATTCGATAGCATTGCCCACTCCAGAGGAGTGGACAGCAAAGAGGTAGATCAGCATTTTGCCGAGTTCGATGCAGCCTTCGCTAGCTTTATTCAACAGATGCAGGGAAGCGACTGTAAGATCATCGTTACCGCCGACCATGGGTTTATAGATGTGCCCACCAGTGGGGTGATTCAGATGAAAGACCATCCGGAGCTGGCTGATACTTTGGTGATGCCTCTTTGCGGCGAACAGCGCTTTGCCTACAGCTACGTGCATCCGGACAAGGCCGAACGTTTCCGTCAGTACATTGAATCGGAGCTGTCCCATGCGGTTGATCTGTTCTCAAGTTCTGAACTGATCGCACAGGGCTGGTTTGGTCTGGGGACGCCCCATCCCGAACTGGAATCCCGCGTAGGGCACTATGCGCTGGTAATGAAGCCCGGATACAAGATCAGGGACCGGGTGCTCGGAGAACAACCCAAGCGGCATATTGGGGTGCATGGCGGCATAACCGCTGAAGAGATGTATGTGCCGCTTATTTGCGTAGACTGCTAGCCTGAGAATGTGCTGAGGTTTCTTTAGAACTTCAGCTCGTAGGCAAGCCCCGGCTGATCGATGAACCTGTTTCTGCTGCCCTGGATCTTCTCAATGGCGTCGTTGCGGCGTTGCTCTTGTGCATCCGGCGGGTCTTCCCGGTGCCATTGTTTCAGCAACTCACCCTGTTTCCTGAAGATGGTAACGCCGTAACGGTCGTACATATAAAACATGGCGCGAGCGATATTGCCACGGCTCTCCGGTCTGGGCTCGATGCGGCGTCGGCGCCGGTCTATCTCGACATCACACTGCCCAAAACGGCGTTTCTCTCCCTTGAGCATGGCAAAGGCATAGCTGCTGCGGGCACGGTTTATCTCCTTGCGTGCCGGATAGAGGTTATGCATGTCCGCCTCAATCCGATTGAACTCGGGACTATTCCTGCGGCAGTAATTCCGGTCCCTGCATCTGAACTTTTTCAAGGTCCAACCCATGGGGAAGACGTGTTCAATATTGATGCCCCGACCTTTGTTGGAACCAAACCTGCGGCCGCAGTAGAGGGTCTCGCCGCCGTTGGGATAGACCTTGGACCAGAACAGAGGCAGGATGTTGAAATACTCCCCGTCCGGTCTTTTGTAGGCAGTGGCGGATGTGCTCAGACAGATGCCAAGCAGGGCGATGAATGCCATAGCCAACGGCCTGGTGTTCGGGCAGTCTCCGGTCATAGTCATTAACCCCTGGTAACGATCAGACGATCCCGGCGGTCTCTTTGATGGTCGCCAGATTGATCGCCGGCCTGTATTCCGGTCTGGGATCGGCGCGCCGGGTGAACTTCTTGATGATGCTCTCCAGGTTGGGCCGTTTCTCTGCCGGGCCTTCGCCGGTGCCAATGCCACCGCCAAACTCCACAAACAGATCGGCGCCGTGGTCCAGGATGCTCTGCATGCAACCAACCCAGTTCACCGGGTGGAACAGCTGGAAGAAGAGGCGGGAACGGATGCTGTCGGCATCGTCCGCATGGAAGTCGCCGGTAAAGTTGGATGCCACCTTGATCTTGGGGCTGGCAAATTCCACCCGGTTCAGCTCTGCGCGGAAGTGACGCGCAGCGGCAACCATGTAGTAGGTATGGAAGGCGCCCTCTGTCTTCAATCTCACGGCCCGCTTCTTGGGGTAGAGTTGCGCCATCTCCGCGGCCAGGGCGTCCAGGTCCGGACCGGCGCCGCCAATCACGGTCTGCTCCGGCAGGTTGAGACCGGCGATGCCGCAGTAGTGCTTGTCTGAGAGCGGCTTGGCCGTTTCCAGATCCACCGTCAGGGCCATCATCTCCCCTTCACCATGGGTTCCCATCAGTTCACCGCGCTTGGATACCAGGCGCAGGGCGTCGGCAAAGCTAATCGATTCGGCGGCCACCAGAGCGGAGTACTCTCCCAGGCTGTGGCCTGCCGCTGCGATGGGCTCTAGCGGATTCTCCGCCAGCTCACGATACAGGGTAAGACAGGCGATATGGTGGGTAAGCAGGACCGGCTGGGTATAGCGGGTGAGGTTCACCTGGTCCTTGGGGTCGTTAAAGGAGAGATCTGCCATGTCATAACCCAAGACATCACTGGCCTCCTGGTAGATCTGTTTTACCGACTCGAACCCGGCATGCAGATCACTGCCGATGCCTGGGTACTGCGAGCCCTGGCCGGGGAAGATGAATATTGTATTTTGTTCTGGGTTGGACATGTCTTGGCCTCCTGATGGTTCGCCCGGGAGCATAGACATTATCCGGCTCGGTAACAAGAGCTAAATGTTGGGATAGCCGGGCTGGATGTAAGGTTGATTATATTGAGCCGGGTCATGGCATAGAGTGATGCTGCTTGGGTAGACTGAGATCTGGTTTTATACTGTTTCAATGTGGGCATGGTTTGATTGAGGAGATGAGTATGTCGGAAAAACTGTTGCTCTTGCCGAGCGAAGAGTATGGCAAGATTCGTTTGGTAAGGATCCCGGATGATGTGGACGAACATGAGGCGTTCCGTCATGCAACCGGGATAATCGCCTCAGTGGAAGAGACCAAACCTGACCGTTCCCTGGAGGATATCGAGGATGCCCTGGAAGAGCACGGGTTCCAGTTGGTGAATTTCTACTTGGGTCCTGAACTGGCCTGATTCTGGTGTGGGGGCTAAATTAAGGAGCCGGTAACAAATGGTACTTACTTAGGCAGATTATTCCCACAAAATATATAGAGCGTCATTCCGGCGTAGGCCGGAATCCAGAGAAACAACCACAGCGGCCAAATCTGGATCCCGGCCTACGCCGGGATGACGGTGGTTTTAAGCTTAAGTAAGTGCCATTCGAGCCGGTAACTAATTCTATACAAATCAATTTATGTATCGCTCAAGATACACAAAGTTTATTTGTGTATCATAAATGATTGCGCGAGATACAAAAGCTTATTAGAATAGAGCGCTATTCATAATGAGCATAAGGACATCACGTGCAACCCTACCGGCCGGAATCTTTACCCATCGAGGCGTTAGACAAAGCCGCACTGTTCAGCGCAGTGGGTGAGGCTAACGCCGCGCTGGCTCGTTACGATGGTCTGCTGTTGGGCATGATCAACCCGGCGGTGATGCTGTCACCCCTTACCAATCAGGAGGCAGTACTCTCCTCCAAGATTGAAGGCACCCAGGCCACCGTAGAGGAGGTACTGGAGCATGAGGCCGGGCAGGAGTATGACGATGAAAAGAGTTACGATATCCTGGAGGTTCTCAATTATCGCAAGGCATTGATGCTGGCAAAGGAGTGCATTGCAGACCGTCGCATCCGGCTTAGTCTGGTCCGCGAACTGCACCGCATCCTCATGGACAGCGTGCGTGGTGAGAACAAGGAACCCGGCCAATTCCGTAAGGATCAGAACTGGATTGGTACCCCTGGCTGTACCATTGAAGAAGCTACCTTTGTACCTCCCAATCCGCTACAGCTGATGGACCACCTGCAGGCCTGGGAGAGCTATCTCAGCAGTGATGATATCGACCCCATCGTGCAGGCCGCCATCGTCCACGCCCAATTCGAATTGCTGCATCCGTTCAAGGATGGCAACGGGCGGATCGGTCGACTGTTGATTCCCCTGTTGCTCTACAGCAAGGGACGGCTCGCCAATCCGATGTTCTACCTCTCTGCCTACCTGGAACGCCATCGGGATGAATACTACGCCCGTCTGCGCGCCATCTCACAGCAGGGCGACTGGACTGGCTGGTGCGCCTTCTTCCTGCGTGCGGTCAGCGCACAGGCGCAACGGAATGGCGCCACCCTGCGGGAGATCATGGGCCTGTATGAGGTGACCAAACTACAGGTGCGTGACATCACCCGCTCTCCCCACAGCGCCCCACTGGTGGACGCCCTGTTTGACCGCCCCATCTTCACCGCCGCCGACATCGCCCGGCGTGCAGACGTACCGAAACCGACGGTACATAAGCTGATTAAAAGCCTGCTCAATGAAGGCGTGCTGGAGACGGTGCGGGAGGCCGCAGGCCGCCGCCCGGCAATCCTTACCTTCGCAGAGCTGTTGAACACCTTAGAACGCAAACAGCTGGTGTAACCTACCGGACAGAGAGTTAAGAGAAGCAGATGCCTACATTGGAGAGCCTGACAGAGCGACCGGGGTTGCTGGAAACCCTGCGGGCCTATCGTCACCCGCGTGTCATCACCATGCTGTTTCTGGGTTTTTCCGCTGGACTGCCACTGCTGCTGATCTTCTCTACCCTGTCCCTGTGGTTGCGTGAGGCCGATGTGAGCAGGTCCACGGCGACCTACTTTAGCTGGGCCGCGCTGGGTTACTCGTTCAAATTTGTCTGGGCCCCGATCATCGACAAGCTCCCGCTCCCGTGGCTGACCCGGCTCTTGGGGCGCCGCCGCGCCTGGTTGCTGGTGGCGCAGCTGGCGATCATTACGGCTATCCTGTGGATGGGCTTTACCAATCCGGCGGATAATCTCACGCCGATGGCCCTGGCGGCGGTGATGCTGGGGTTTTCATCTGCTACCCAGGATATCGTTATCGACGCCTACCGCATCGAGTCGGCAGAGAGGCGGATGCAGGCCCTGATGTCCTCCTCCTATATTGCCGGATATAGAATCGGCATGCTGGTGGCGGGGGCGGGTGCCCTTAAGCTATCGGCCTGGTTTGGAGGGGATGTCGGGTATGACTATTCGGCCTGGCGGGATGCCTATATCTGGATGGCGGTCGCCATGGGGGTCGGTGTCATCACCACCCTGGTTGTTGCTGAGCCTGACATAGAGCAGAAACAGAGCAAATACCTAAACAGCCTTATAGACTATCTGCGCTTCCTGGCCCTGTTTCTGATCGCGGTTGTGACTCTGATTATGACCTTTGCCTACTCCGCTCCGCTGATTGAGGAGGTAAGGCTTGGCCTGGACCGCCTCCTGGGAGAGCATGCTCTAACCGGTTTTATTTCAGAGCTGATACGCCTGCTATTGGCCTTGGTGTCTGCGGCGGTTGCAGCACGTATCGCCATTGCTGCCGGAGTCACCGGGCGCGAGGTATTGCTGGAGACCTATGTAGAACCCATGGCGGATTTCTTTCGTCGCTATGGCAAGCTGGCGCTGTTGATCCTGACCCTGGTGGGATTTTATCGGGTATCTGACATTGTGCTGGGGATTATCTCCAATGTGTTTTATCAGGATATGGGATTCACCAAGCATCAGATTGCGGATATCACCAAGACCTTTGGTCTGCTAATGACCATCCTGGGCGGTTTCCTCGGAGGTGGCCTGGCCCTGCGTTACGGGGTGATGCGGATACTGTTTCTCGGAGCTGTTCTCTCAGCGGCTACAAACCTGTTGTTTATGCTGTTGGCCCAGTCCGGGACCAACGTATCTCTGTTGATCCTGGTGATTGCAGCGGATAACCTGAGCGGCGGTCTGGCCAGTGCGGCGTTTATTGCGTATCTGTCGGGCCTGACCCATATCTCGTTTACCGCATTTCAGTACGCCGTGTTCAGTTCCCTGATGACCCTGTTCCCGAAGCTGTTGGGGGGGTATTCCGGGACCATTGTGGATTCGATCGGTTACAACAGCTTTTTCCTGATAACGGCGGCACTCGGGGTGCCGGTGCTGTTGTTGGTCTATCTGGCGGGGCGCTACATGCCGCCTACAGAAGGGGATTGAATTCGGAACTTGTTCGCATTTTAGCTCCAATGCCGCACTTTACTGTTGCGTTAGGGTCTACATCGGGTGAGAATCGTGCGCCCTCGGCAGGGATCGATCGCGGGTTACACTGGGGATGGAGTTAATACATAGCGGGGTATAGGTTGATGGTACATAAAAATATTTTTCGCTCCTTGATTATTATGGGGCTTCTGTTCTGGGTTCAGGCTGCACCGGCTGCGACTGACCCCCAGGCGCTGGTTAAGAAAACTACGGAACAGGTGTTGGCTGAAGTTACGTCAAAAAAGCAGGAGCTGAAGGCCAATCCAGGAAGAATATACCCTCTGATCGACGATATTCTGCTTCCCCGCTTCGACTTTAACCAGATTGCCCGACTGGTGCTGGGGGAACACTGGAAGAGTGCAAGCAAGGTAGAGAAGAGTAGGTTTACCAATGAGTTTCGTGAACTTTTGGTCCGGACCTATGCCACCGCACTTCTTAGCTACTCTGGCGAAGAGATAGAGTATCCGCCGATTAATCTTGGGCCGGGAGCGAAGAAGGTCAAGGTCAAGACTGAGGTCAAGAATCAGGGGTCAGGAGCTGTCCCGATTGATTACAGTCTGTACCTGGGGAAGGGCGACTGGAAGGTCTACGATGTGACCATAGACGGTGTTAGCCTGGTATCGACCTATCGCACCAATTTTAATTCTCATATTCGCCGGAATAGCCTTTCCAGACTGATCGTCGATCTGAAACAGAAGAACGCAAAGGGCAAATAGGCCCTCTTCCTGCGTCCGCGTTACCAAATATCTATCCCGTGCGGAGCTGGTCTCTATCCAGCCCGCTCGGGAGGTTGCCTAAGCTGAATTAGCCCCAAATCGGATGAGTTGCCGCGGTTGACGCGGTAAATGCTTTCCGTTTACCCGGGTTTTCTTATATCATACCCCGTTTTTTAATCGCTTAATCTCTTTGGGGTAGGCCGATTGGCCTAGATTACCGTACCTATGGATAAACTAATTATAACTGGTGGCGCCGGCCTTGAAGGCGAAGTACGCATTTCAGGCGCCAAGAACGCCGCCCTGCCTATCCTGGCCGCAACCTTGCTAGCTGACGGGGTTGTTACTATTGGTAATCTGCCGCACCTGCATGATATCACCACCACCATGGAGCTGCTGGGCCGTATGGGAGTAACTCTGGTGGTGGATGAGCGCATGCGCATCTCCGCAGACTCCAATACCATAACAGACTACACAGCACCCTATGATCTGGTTAAGACTATGCGGGCCTCTATTTTGGTGCTGGGACCGCTGCTGGCGCGTTTTGGCGAGGCGAATGTCTCAATGCCTGGCGGCTGCGCCATTGGTTCACGGCCGGTAAATCTGCACATAGACGGCCTGCGCGCCATGGGGGCCGATATCAGTGTGGAGGGTGGCTATATTCGGGCTACTGCTGATCGTCTGAAGGGTGCCAGGCTGGTAATGGAATTGGTCACCGTGACCGGGACCGAGAACCTGATGATGGCCGCAACCCTGGCCGATGGCGAGACCATCATTGAGAATGCTGCACGGGAGCCCGAGGTAGTAGATCTGGCGGATTGCCTGAATACAATGGGCGCCAAGATATCGGGTGCCGGCACCGATACCATAGTGATAGAGGGCGTCGAGCGTCTCACCGGTACTGAATACAATGTCCTGCCGGATCGGATTGAGACCGGCACCTTTCTGGTGGCCGGAGCAATCTCCAGGGGGCGGGTGCGGGTGCGTGATACCAGGGCTGATCTGATAGAATCGGTTCTGGCCAAGCTGCGGGAGGCTGGTGCTCAAATCGAGATCGGAGATGACTGGATCGAGCTAGACATGAGGGGGCGGCGTCCCAAGGCAGTGGATATACACACTGCCCCATATCCGGCATTTCCCACCGATATGCAGGCGCAGTTTACCGCCATGAACTGTGTGGCTGAGGGTGTTGGCACCATCACCGAGAACCTGTTCGAGAACCGGTTTATGCACGTGCAGGAGATGCAGCGTTTGGGCGCAGATATTCGGCTGGAAGGGAATACCGCTATCTGTACCGGAGTGAAAAAGCTTACCGGCGCCCAGGTGATGGCAACGGATCTTCGTGCCTCGGCCAGCCTGGTTCTGGCCGGTCTGGTGGCGGAGGGAGAGACCATTGTTGACCGCATCTATCACATCGACCGCGGCTATCAGAATATCGAAGAGAAGCTGGCTGGTCTGGGGGCGAAGATTCGCCGGGTGCCCAACTAGGGTACCCGATCGAAGCGGTCCATTAGATTCGCCGCCGCAGGCGCGAAAGGTGATTGCTATCTTGCTGGAATGATCACGGTGAACCTTGGCCTTACTATTCCAAAACAAGCCGTCTGCTCGGGGCGGGTAATCTCATTATGACATTTGAAAAACCAATCACTATAGCCCTCTCCAAGGGGCGTATCTTCAAACAGACCCTGCCGCTGTTGGCCCACGCCGGGATTGTGCCGATGGATGATCCGGAGACCAGCCGCAAGCTGATCCTGGACACCAATCATCCACAGGTGAAGCTGGTCACCATCCGTGCTACCGACGTTCCCACCTATGTGCAGTGGGGTGCGGCGGATCTGGGTGTCGCAGGTAAGGATGCCCTGATGGAGCATGGGGGCGAGGGTTTGTATGAACCGCTGGACCTGCAGATCGCCAAGTGTCGCCTGATGGTGGCCGGATATCCGGATGCGGATATCAGCGGGAACAAACTGCGTGTAGCTACCAAATATGTAAATTCCGCCAGTAGCTATTTTTCATCCCGGGGGCAGCAGGTGGAGGTGATTAAGCTCTACGGTTCTATGGAGCTGGCCCCTCTGGTGGGGCTGGCTGACCTGATTGTGGACCTGGTTGAGAGTGGCAATACCCTCAAGGCAAATGGATTGGTGCCGTTGGAACACGTTGCAGACATAAGCTCTCGACTGATTGTGAACAAGGCCTCCTGGAAGATGAAGCACAGCACGGTGATGCTGCTGTTGGACGCGCTGCGCGAGGCGGTCAACCAACAGGATTCGTAAAGGTATTGGTGAAGGCAATGGCAGAGATTCGAACACTATCCACGCAAGATGCCGGGTTCGACCGGCAGCTGGGTGAACTCCTGGCCTGGGAAGCGGTATCTGATAACAAGGTGCGGGAGGTGGTCACAGACATCATCGCGAATATCCGCTCCCGTGGCGATGCCGCCCTGCTTGAATACACCAGCCGTTTCGATGGTTGGGAGGCGCAGGATATGGCGGCTATGCAGGTTGCACCGCAGCGGCTGGAGCAGGCCTGGAATGGTCTGCCCGAAGAGAAGAGAGCTGCATTGCAGCACGCCGCCGACCGTATCCGCAGCTATGCGCAGCGGCAGAAGATGGAGTCCTGGAGCTACACCGAAGAGGATGGGACCTTGTTGGGACAGCAGATCACAGCGCTGGATCGTGTCGGTCTGTACGTGCCGGGCGGCAAGGCCGCCTATCCCTCATCTGTGTTAATGAATGCCATCCCGGCCAAGGTGGCCGGGGTGCCCGAAATCATCATGGCGGTACCCACTCCGGGTGGAATCCTGAATGAACTGGTTCTAGCTGCGGCCCACGTCAGTGGCGTAGATCGCGTGTTCACCATGGGCGGGGCTCAAGCCGTGGCGGCGTTGGCCTACGGCACCGAGACCATACCGGCGGTAGATAAGGTGGTTGGTCCGGGCAACATCTATGTGGCCACCGCCAAGAGAATGGTATTTGGCCAGGTCGGGATAGACATGCTGGCCGGTCCTTCCGAGATCCTGGTCGTCTGTGATGGGAAGAGTGATCCAGACTGGATCGCGATGGATCTATTCTCTCAGGCCGAGCATGACGAAGATGCCCAGTCGATCCTGATTTCACCTGATGCTAGTTTCCTGCGTGAGGTGCAACAGAGCATCGAACGGCTGTTGCCCAGTATGGAGCGTGAGGCCATCATCACCATCGCCCTGCGCCAACGCGGGGCCCTGATCTGCTGCAAGGATCTGGATGAAGCGGTGGATCTGGCCAACAGGATTGCCCCAGAGCATCTGGAGCTTTCCGTAGAAGAACCACAAGCCATGGCAAAGAAGATACGCCACGCCGGCGCAATCTTTATGGGGCGCCACACCTCAGAGCCTCTGGGGGACTACTGTGCTGGACCTAACCATGTGCTGCCTACGTCCCGTACTGCACGCTTTTCGTCGCCTCTGGGCGTATACGATTTTCAGAAACGCTCCAGCCTGATTATGGCCTCGGAGCAGGGCGCTGACACCCTGGGGCGTACCGCGTCGATTCTGTCTCGCGGCGAGGGGCTTACCGCGCATGCCCGTGCGGCCGAGTACAGGTTCAAAGATGTCGAGGAGGATAACTCATGAGCCGGTTCTGGAGTCCAGTGGTCCATCGGCTTTCGCCCTATACGCCCGGGGAGCAGCCCAAGCGGGAGAATCTGGTCAAGCTGAATACCAATGAGAATCCCTATGGGCCGTCGCCACGGGTGGCTGAGGCGATTCGGGGTGAGTTGGGCGATGGCCTGCGCCTCTATCCCGATCCCGCTGCGTCGCTTCTGCGTCAGGCTGCGGCCGACTACTATGGCCTGAAGCCGCAGCAGGTGTTTGCAGGCAATGGTTCTGACGAGGTGCTGGCGCACACCTTCTGTGCCCTGTTTCAGCACGATAGGCCGTTGTTGTTTCCGGATATCACCTACAGTTTCTACCCGGTCTATTGTCGGTTGTACGGGATCGACTATGAAACCGTTGCGCTGGCCTGGGACTTTGATCTGTTGGTGGATGATTACCGCAGGCCCAACGGCGGCATTATCTTTCCAAATCCCAATGCACCGACCGGGCGTCTGCTGTCATTGGACGATATTGAGCGCCTGCTCCGGTCCAACACCGAGTCGGTGGTGGTGGTGGATGAGGCGTATATTGATTTTGGTGGTGAGAGCGCCGTTTCTCTGATTGATCGTTATCCCAATCTACTGGTGATACAGACATTCTCAAAGTCCCGTGCCTTAGCCGGGATGCGCATCGGACTGGCGCTGGGTGACGAGCAGTTGATCGATGGGCTGGAGCGGGTCAAGGATAGTTTCAACTCCTACCCGATGGACCGTCTGGCAATTGTGGCAGCGGTAGCTGCCCTTGAGGACGAGGCCTATTTCCGTGAGACCTGTCAGCGGGTGATCGATTCCCGGCAGCAGCTTGCGACGGATCTGCGTAATCTAGGCTTTGAGGTGCTGCCTTCGTTTGCCAATTTCCTCTTCGTCCGCCACTCCGAGCATGATGCGGCTGAGTTGGCGGCTGCCCTGCGGGAGCATGGGGTGATCGTACGACACTTCAATCAGCCGCGTGTTGACCAGCACCTGCGGATCACTGTGGGTACGCCAGAAGAGAACAGGGAGTTTCTCAAGGCGCTGGGGCAGGTTCTTTAGTTAGCTATTTTTCCAGCGGACGCTCAGCCACTGTAACCTCGGTCTTGAATCGGTTGTTGCCACGCCAGCCAGAGACAATCGCCTTGCTGCCGGGCATCAGGGTGGCGATGTAGTTCATGATCTCCTCGGCATCTTTTGGGCGCTGATCGTTTATCTGGACGATGATATCCCCCGGCTTGATTCCCGCTGTGCCCGCCGGACCACTCTCCAGCACGCCGGATATGAGTATCCCGGAGATCTCTTTCAGCTTGAAGGATTTTGCCAGCTCCGGTGTCATGTCCTGTCCGGCCAGTCCCAGCCATCCCCGAATCACCCGGCCATGTTTAAGCAGCTGTAGCATCACGCCCTCGGCCAACTTTACCGGTATGGCAAAGCCAATGCCATGTGAACCTCCGCTCTTGGAAAAGATTGCGGTGTTTATACCTACCAGCTCTCCGCTGGCGCTTATCAGGGCCCCGCCTGAGTTACCGGGGTTGATTGCAGCATCGGTCTGGATGAAATTCTCGAAGGTGTTTATGCCCAAATGGCTGCGGCCGGTGGCGCCGACAATACCCATGGTTACAGTCTGGCCAACGCCAAATGGGTTGCCGATGGCCAGTACTACATCGCCCACCTGCATGGCGTCGGAGTCTCCGGCCTTGATTGCATTAAGACCCTTTTCTCCAGTGTTGAGCAGTGCCAGATCGGTGTCCGGATCTGCTCCCACCACCTTGGCTTGCAGCGTGCGGCCATCGTTAAGAACCACCCGGATCTCTTCGGCGCCCTGGATGACGTGATTGTTGGTCATGATCAGGCCGTCGCCGCTGATTATCACCCCGGAACCCAGGCTGTTTTCACGCTTTACATATGGTCTGGTAGTAAAGCGGTTGCCAAAGAAGCGTTGCAGCCTCGGGTCGCTAAAGAATGATTTGCCTTTCTGCACCGTGAGCTTGGTAGTGTACACATTGACTACGGAGGGCGAGGCCAGCTTCACTGCGGCGGCATAAGAAATCGGCCCGGTTGCGGGGGCTATGAGTTGAACCGTGGGTTGGGTCTGTAGTGGTTTCTCATCCTCCCTGTCCTGGAAAAGATATATGGCAAGAATTGCAGCAGCCAACCCGGCCAGGACAGAGGTAAGAGCAAAGATAAGGAATTTCTGGAGTTTCATAGGCCAAGTATTCTAACATGTCATATTCTGCCGATGACAGTACAGAGATCCGGGAAGGGAATGATGGTTGAGTTGAAACAGTTAGAGAGATACTGCAATGAGTTGTTGCAGACAGAATCCATCACCGACTATTGTCCGAATGGATTGCAGGTGGATGTTGGTGTCGAACAGATCCAGCGTGTCGTCACGGGAGTGACTGCCAGTCAGGCCCTGGTAGATGCCGCGGTGGAGCAGCGCGCAGACCTGCTGTTGGTGCACCACGGCTACTTCTGGAAGGGAGAGCCCCCCGCCCTTGTTGGTATCAAAGGGCGGCGCATTGCTACGCTTTACCGAAGTAATATCAGTCTCATGGCCTACCATTTGCCACTGGATGCCCACAAGGAGCTGGGTAACAATCGGCTGTTGGCGGAGCGGTTTGGATTTAACCATGCAGCACCGGTGGAACCTGGGGACGGTCTGCTGTGGACGGCAGATCTACCGCAGCCGGAGAGTGTAGAGCAGCTTACCGATCGGATTGTCCAAGGTTTGGATCGGGAGCCACTGTATCTGCCCGGTGGTAGAGCGGAGATCAAGCGGGTGGGTTGGTGCAGTGGAGGCGCTGAGGATTACATTACCCAAGCTGCGGAACATGGGGTGGATGCCTTTATCAGCGGTGAGGTGTCGGAGCAGACCATGCATCTGGCCCGGGAGTTGGGTGTGCACTTCTTTTCGGCCGGGCATCATGCCACCGAGAGGTTTGGGATACAGGCCTTGGGAGAACATCTGGCGAGGCGCTTTGAGCTAGAGCATAACTTTATTGATGTGCCAAATCCGGTTTAGTCCGGTAATGTAAATTCAAAACGTTTTTTGCGTTTCTGAATCAATAGTTAGGTCGAGCCAGTTTTAAAAAAGAAGGAAGTAAAGCCCACATTTTTTGTTCCAGGTGTTCAGGAAAACGCTGGTATAGATATCATCAAGCCACTTATTAGTAGCTCTGTCTTGACCTTGGTTGCACGTTGTTGGAAAATGCGCCGTTAGTTTTCATGATAAAATCAGCATATTCTAAAGAATAATAGGTGGGCAGCGATTCTGAAACAGAATTCCTTAATAACTGGCCAGCTTGCATCGGGAGTAGTTAGGTATGAGCGCAGATGGCGTTGATTTAAAAAAGCGGCGTTTTTTGACCGCCGCGACCAGTGTGGTCGGAGCCATTGGAACCGGCTTTGTGGTATATCCTTTTCTAGCGGCCTGGGCGCCCAGTGAGAAGGCCAAGGCTGCCGGTGCTCCGGTAGAGGCCGATATCAGCAAGCTGGAGCCTGGTCAGAGGATGACCGCTAAATGGCGCGGCAAACCGGTATGGATCGTTCGACGCACCGAGCAGAATCTGAAAGATCTGCCTACTTTAGATGATCGGCTCGCTGATCCTGCTTCAGAACTACTTCAGCAGCCCGAGTACTGTAAGAATAGTGCTCGTTCCATCAAGCCTGAATATATGGTTGTTGTTGGTATCTGTACCCATTTGGGTTGTTCGCCCAGCTATCGTCCAGATGCTGCGCCGCAGGATTTTGACCCAAACTGGAAGGGTGGTTTCTTTTGCCCTTGCCATGGTTCCCGCTTTGATCTGGCCGGCAGGGTTTTCTCTGGTGTGCCTGCTCCAAGCAATCTGGTGGTACCGAAGCATCAATACCTGTCGGACGCCAAAATATTAATTGGTGTAGATGGAGGGGCTGCCTGATGAGCGCATTAAGTAAATTTGGTGGCTGGATAGATGAGCGATTCCCCATGACCAAGGTCTGGAACGAGCATCTGGCACAGTATTACGCACCTAAGAACTTTAATTTCTGGTACTTCTTCGGTTCCTTGGCCATGTTGGTCCTGGTGCTGCAAATTGTCACCGGTGTTTGGCTCGCCATGAGCTACAAGCCGGATGCGGAACTCGCCTTCGGCTCCGTTGAATACATCATGCGTGATGTAGACTGGGGCTGGCTGATCCGTTATCTCCACTCTACCGGCGCCTCCGCCTTCTTTATCGTCATCTACCTGCATATGTTCCGTGGTCTGATGTATGGCTCTTACCGCAAGCCGCGTGAGCTGCTGTGGATCATCGGTATGGTTGTCTATCTGGTGATGATGGCCACTGCCTTCATGGGCTATCTGCTGCCCTGGGGCCAGATGTCATACTGGGGTGCGCAGGTTATTGTGAATCTGTTTAGTGCTGTACCCTTTGTGGGCGAGGAACTGGGCGTATGGATTCGTGGTGATTATGTTATCTCTGATGTCACCCTGAACCGTTTCTTTGCTCTGCACTTCCTGCTGCCGTTTATTCTGGCTGCTCTGGTGTTTGTACATATCGTTGCACTGCATGCGGTTGGTTCCAACAACCCGGATGGTATCGAGATCAAGAAGAACAAGGATGAGAACGGCATACCTAAAGACGGCATTCCATTCCATCCTTACTACACGGTGAAGGATATCGCCGGAGTGGCGGGCTTTCTATTCCTGTTTGCTGCGGCGCTGTTCTACGCGCCGGAGATGGGCGGGTACTTTCTGGAGCATCCAAACTTTACGCCAGCCGATCCGCTGGTGACCCCATCGCATATCGCTCCGGTCTGGTACTTCACTCCGTTCTACGCCATCTTGCGTGCGGTCCCTTCCGTTGCGGGTTCTGCGTTCCCAGGTGTGATCGCGATGTTTGGTTCTATTCTGATCATGTTTATCTTACCCTGGCTCGACCGTAGCCCGGTCAAGTCGATCCGCTACAAGGGTACGCTCTACAAGGTTTTGCTTGGGCTATTTGTGTTCGATTTCATCATGCTTGGATATCTGGGGGTTCAGCCGACCACAGATGTGTACCTGCTGATGGCGCAGGTAGGTACCTTTTACTATTTTGCATTTTTCTTGCTGATGCCCATCTACAGCAAGTTGGATAAGACCAAGCCAGTACCAGAGAGGGTGACCAAATGAAAAAGCTGATCTTCGCATTTCTATTGGCCGTTGTGCCCGCTCTGTCCATGGCATCCGGTGACGTGGTGCATATGGATGATGCCAACATTGACGTGACCGATACGGCGTCACTCCAGCGCGGCGCAAAGTACTTTGTTAACTACTGTATGGGTTGTCACTCAGCCAAATACCAGCGCTATAACCGCACTGGCCGTGATCTGGGTCTGACCGTTGATGAGGTTAAGGATAACTTGATGTTCACTACTGTCAACATTGGTGACACCATGACCGTTGCCATGGATCCGCAGGATGCTAAGAAGTGGTTTGGAGTGATTCCACCAGATCTTAGTGTGACTGCAAGGTCCCGCGGTGTGGACTGGATCTACACCTACCTGCGCAGTTTTTATGTAGACGAGTCCCGCCCATTTGGTGTGAACAACCTGGTATTCCCGGATGTGGGCATGCCCCATGTGCTGTGGGGACTACAGGGCGTTCAGAAGCTTGTGACCAAGGAAGTGGACGGTGAGCATGTATCTGAGCTGGAGATAGCTGAGCCAGGCAGCATGAGCGTGGAGGAGTTTGACGGCGCCATGCGCGACCTTACCGCCTTCCTCAGCTATGTGGGTGAGCCGATCCAGGCCAAGCGCAGGGCCATGGGCAAGTGGGTGCTGCTGTTCATCGGTGTGTTTTTCATCCTGGCCTATCTGCTGAAGAAGGAATATTGGAAGGATATTCACTAAATTTGAATACACCAAATAACACCCAGGGTGTACAGTTTCGGTTATACTGTGCACCCTTTTTCGTTTTACCTGGTTATTCGTTCGGTGCATCACAAGGGGTGATGGCCGGTTTGGTTACCTGACTGGAGTGGTTTTATGGCTGTTGTTGCAAACAAGAGATCAGTAATGACTTTATATTCTGACCCTCAAAGTCCGTATAGCCATCGGGCGAGAATGGTCCTGGCGGAGAAGAAGATTACGGTTGAGATCAATGACGTGGACCCGTTGAATCTTACGGACGACGTTATGGATCTTAACCCGTACGGGACTTTGCCCACATTGGTTGATCGTGATCTTATCCTGTACGAGTCCAAAATCATCATGGAGTACCTGGACGAGCGTTTCCCTCACCCGCCATTGTTACCGGTAGATCCGGTCTCCAAGGCAGGTTCCAGGCTCTTTTTGTTCCGGGTTGATCAGGATTGGTATAGCCTGATGGATGCGATACTTGCCGGTGGCAAGGGCGCAACCAAGGCGCGCAAAGAGCTGACTGAAAGTCTGGTTACCACAGCTCCGGTGTTTGCTGCCAAGCCATTTTTTATGAGCGACAACCTGAGCTTGGTTGACTGTAGCCTTGCTGCACTGCTCTGGCGTCTGCCTATGTTGGGTGTTGAGCTGCCGCCGCAGGGTCAGGCGGTGAATGATTATGCCAAAAATCTATTTGAGCGCGAATCCTTCCAGGACAGCCTGACTGAGCTGGAACGAGAGATGCGCGAATAACAGGTTCAGGGTTTGTCTCTGATGGAAATGACGTCCAATCGTCCCTATCTGGTACGTGCCTTTTATGAGTGGCTGGTGGATAACGGCCAGACCCCCTACCTTCTGGTGGAGGTTGCCGATAGCAGTGTCGAGGTGCCGCAACAGTTTGTGGAGGAAGGACGCATCACCCTGAATGTTGGGCCATCTGCGGTACGTCATCTGGAGCTGGGTAATGAGTATATCTCATTCAATGCCAGATTTGAGGGCAAGCCCATGGACGTACTGTTTCCCACCCCATCGGTTCTGGGTATCTATGCCAAGGAGAGTGGCAGTGGCATGCTGTTCCCGGAAGAGACAACAGATGAGACCGATGGCGCAGAACCGGAATTAGACCCCCCACGGGGACGGCCTACCCTCAAGATCATCAAGTAAGTCCCGGCAAGTTAAGCCTTAGGTTGCGCATACGATTGATGGCGGCGGCCAGCTCGTGCAGGCGCGGCATCGCTAAGGTACCGATGATGTATGGGGTGATGCTATCCAGTCCGTCCGACTCTACCTGTCTCAGTATTTCACTCAGGGTGTGTGCCATATCTCCAGCTGCATCAGGTAGTTTCTCATGGTAGCGCTTCATCAGATAGCCGATGGCCAGTAGCTGTCCCGGGTCTGCCAGTTGTTCCACGCAGGAGAGGTCTATCTCCTCTGTTCCGTAGCGCAGAGCCCTGACCTCAAAGGCCTGTATCTTCTCTTTGTTCATTTGATTCTTCGGGCTTAAACAATCCCTTTGTGGGGTGCGGTACTGTGATCGGGTAAACGGCGGCATGATTAGCTCCGAGTCCTCCTTGCTTCCCGCCAGTGCCTTGGCCTCTGCGGTTACATCCTTGGCAACATAGTTATCCAGCATGATCACATGATCGGCGCATTCGAAAAAATCCCCAGAGCCGCCCATAACCAGAATCACCGATACAGCGCTATCGCTGTAGAGCTGGCGAATGCGCTGCACCAGAGGTGTGATCGGCTCCTTATCCTTTGCCACCAAGGCCTGCATGCGCGCATCCCGTATCATGAAGTTGGTGGCCGAGGTGTCTTCGTCGATCAATAGGGTGTGGGTGCCGGTAGCCATGGCCTCCATGATGTTAGCGGCCTGGGAGGTGCTGCCACTGGCATTCTGGCTGCTGAATCTCTTGGTGTCTTTGCCCTGGGGCAGGTTGTTGATGAAGGGGCTGATGTCTACGCCGGTTATGGCTCGGCCATCCTCTGCCCGTATCTTGCAGGCGCTGGGTTCGGTCACCACTAGCGCTCTGCCGTCCTGCTGGATGTGATCATATACCCCATACTCGATGGCATGCAGCAGTGTAGATTTGCCATGAAAGCCGCCTCCGACGATCAGGCTGACACCCTCCGGTATACCCAATCCCCGTATTGGTCCTTGATGCAGACGCTCCAGTTCCAGCGCCATAGAGTCAGGGGCGACAAATGAAACTGCATTCGGCAGGGGTTGGTCGTTAATACCGCTGATGCGCGGGAGGTTAGAGCCATCAGCAATAAATGCTACTAACCCTTTAGACCTTAGTTGGCTGCGTAGGTGTTGTTGATCTTCAACCGAGTCTACATGTGCCGTTGCGTCGCTGAGATTGTCATTTATAGATAGAATGCCTTCTGTCACCACCAGAGGCAGTTCCCGGAACAGCATTTCGTTCGCCTGGTCGGCAGAGATGGAACGCCCGTTGGCCGGCAGGGCGATCTGGAAACGCAGCTCCACCGCGCCATCCTGCACCAGCACCGAGTTGCGCCTTAGTACCTGTTGGCCATAGGGCGCTATGCTGATTTCACCGCTCTTGCCGGAACCGCGCGCACCCTGCACCTGGCTAGTTAGTGTAGAGGCAAAGCTTCTTCCCAGGTAGTCCTCCAGGGCGATGCGACGGGGCTGGTTGGAGTAGAGTTGTTCCGGGATTGCCGCGGTGTCTTTATCTACCAGGATGCGACAGCGGGATGCTTCGGCAAACGGATCCCCTTGAACGTGGTCGATGCGCAATCGAAAATTTGGGAAGAGATACTCCCCTTGAATCTGTTTGTAGGCCTTATAGCCACGTCCATCTATTTCAGCCAGAACGGTTTGTAGTCTCTCCATTCTTCCCTGTTCTCTAGCGTGTGATATAGATAACTATATTACAGTTCTCTCAGGAAGTTTGGCAGTAAGTTTGGACTGGTCGGTCGTTGTCAGGATTCCATCTCCCGGTCAATGGCCAGAGGCCCCCAGCCCTGACACACCGGCATGACCTCCATGGCATTAATGTTGACGTGTGTTGGCACTAAAGTAACCCAGTGGATGATCTCCGCAATATCATCGGCGCATAGTGGGTTAGTGCCTCGGTAGACGTCGTCGGCTTTGTTATCATCTCCCCTCATGCGTACGAGCGAGAAGTTGCTGAAAACTTGTGTGCACATGCCTCACCGAAACCGGATGATGCCCCAGTGATAAACACAACTTGTGACATGCCATTCCCCTAAATGTATGTGTCTAGATAGTATACGAAATTCAGCGCAAGGTTCATGCGGTTGCTTGATAGGGGTGCCAATCTGTAGTTATATGGCATCCTCATATTTTGTTATCGGAGCAGCAAGGAGACAACATGTTTAAGGCACTGGTGTTAGATCAGGTTGATGACCAAACGGTGGCAGAGGTTAAGCAGCTTAGTGTAGATGATCTGCCCAAGGAAGAGGTGCTGATAGCGGTGGAGTACTCCTCTCTTAACTATAAGGATGGCATGGCCGTGACCGGGACCGGCAAGATCATCCGAACCTTTCCCATGGTGCCGGGGATCGATCTGGCCGGTAAGGTGATTGAATCGACATCTGCTAGATATATGCCCGGGGACGGGGTGATACTTACCGGTTGGGGGGTGGGTGAGCGCTATTGGGGCGGTTATTCCCAACAGGCCAAAGCTCGGCCAGATTGGCTGGTACCCATGCCGGAGGGTCTGGATTCACGCAAGGCCATGATCATCGGCACCGCAGGGCTCACCGCCATGTTGTGTGTCATGACCCTGGAAGAGTCTGGGCTAACGCCTGCCGGGGGGGCGGTGCTGGTAACAGGAGCCGCCGGGGGCGTGGGCAGCCTAGCGGTAAAGCTGTTGGCAGATCTGGGTTATGAGGTTGTGGCTGTCACCGGCCGCGAGAGCACCCATGCTTATCTCAGGGGGCTGGGTGCTGCCCGGATCATTGGGCGTGATGAGATGAGTGCCGAGGCCCGCCCACTGGAGTCCCAGCTATGGGCCGGTGCCGTGGATACGGTTGGCGGCGATATACTGGCTCGGGTCCTGGCGGAGATGAAGTACGGCGGTACGGTCTCGGCCTGCGGTCTGGCTAGCAGCTTTAAACTGAATACCACGGTGATGCCATTTATCCTGCGTAGTGTCAGCCTGCGGGGGAATGACTCGGTGAGTTGTCCGGTGGAACGGCGTACCAAGGCCTGGGAGAGACTGGCATCCGATCTGCCGGAGAGCGCCTACGACACCATCAGCCGCACCGTTGGGCTGGATCAGGTAAAAGATGTTTCACAGGAGATAATGGCGGGGCAGGTGCAGGGTAGGGTGTTGATCGACCCCAATCTATAGGTCGGCTTAGCTGAACAGTTCGGCCAGTTTCGCCCCGGGATCATTGGCTCGCATAAAGGCCTCTCCCACCAGGAATGCGTTTACCTGGTTCTTGCGCATACGCGCTACATCCTCTGGGGTGTGGATGCCGCTCTCGGTTACCACGATGCGATCATCCGGGATTCGGTCGAGCAGATCGATGGTGGTATCCAGGCTGGTCTCAAAGCTGCGCAGATCGCGGTTGTTGATGCCGATGAGTCGGTTGTTCAAGGGCAGGGTCCGCTCCAGTTCTGTTGCATCATGCACCTCGATCAGTACATCCATGCCCAGATTTTCGGCCAAGGCGTTAAGCTCAATCATCTGCTCATCACTGAGACAGGCGGCGATCAGCAGGATGCAGTCAGCGCCCAGGGTTCGTGCCTCGTAGACCTGATATGGGTCGATGAAGAAGTCCTTACGAATGACCGGCAGTTTACAGGCAGCGCGGGCCTGCTGTAGATAGACGTCGGCCCCTTGAAAGAAATCTATGTCGGTGAGTACCGACAGACAGGTCGCTCCGGCCTGTTCATAACTTTGGGCGATCTTTGCCGGTTGAAAATCTGCCCTGATCACCCCTTTGCTGGGGGATGCCTTCTTCACCTCGGCGATGATGCCAGCCTGACCGGAAGAGATCTTGGCCTCCAGGGCCTGCACAAAACCACGGCAGGGAGATGCCCGGTCCAGAGTTGCTGTTAATTGCCCTGTCGAGACCAACCCCTTTCTCTCAGCAACCTCTTCGGCCTTGCGCCGGATTATCTTTTTCAGTATGTCTGGTGTGCCGTTCATCTAGCTGTGGTCCGCTGTGGTTGAATACCGATGGTGAAAGGGCATATTCTACACGCTTCTGTTAATCGGCGGCATATCAGCAATGCCTTAACCTTAGGTTGATTCATCATGGGCCGTTACCGTCCACCACAACCCAGAAGCTCGCCCTATATTACTCGCGAGGGATTCGAGGCGTTGCAGGCCGAGGACAAGGCCCTGTGGCTACGGCGACGTGATGTGACCAAGGCGTTGACTGCGGCTGCCGCCGAAGGGGATCGCTCGGAGAATGCAGAGTACATCTATCGCAAGAAGGAGTTGCGTGAGATCGACCGGCGTATCCGCTATCTACAAAAACGCATGCCCGATCTGACGATAGTGGATCGGGTCCCGGACAATCAAGATCAGGTCTTCTTCGGTGCCTGGATTACGCTGGAGGATGATGCGGGGGTAGAGGTGATCTATCGCATCGTGGGTGCGGATGAGTTGGACTCGGACCAGGGCTGGATCAGCCTGGATTCACCCTTGTCCAAGGCATTGCTAAAACGTCGAGTGGATGATGAGGTGCAGGTACACACCCCGAGTGGGGTATGCCACTACCTGATCGTTGAGGTGCGTTACTCTGCCGCCTTGTAGCACTGGTCGCTAAGATAGGCGATGGAGCAAAATAGAACCCCTGAGTGGCGGGAGAGCCGCCACTTAGAAATCAAGCAACGAGTTTTCTATTGAACTTGTCAATTAGGTGGGTGTTCCCGCTTATCCTGGCCATCACTTGCCGTGCTCCTCTTGGAAGTGCTGCTGGTACCAGCCCGGTTGAGAAAAATCAGCGTTGTAGATGAAGGTGGCGACAGCTTCCCTCTCATCTGCCGTCGTAACCTGTTGGGGCATCAGTCCAAACCGACGCAAAGCGCCCGGCATCAGGGTCTTGGCGGGATCGGGTTTCTCCAGCCAGGCGGCCACGTTTTTTACAAATTCATCTTTTCCAGGATGAACACGGATGTAGTGGTCTTTCACACCGAAGATGGGCGGCGCTACCATATTGGGCCCGCGGTCCAGTTTATGACAGACTAGACAGAGGTTTTTGAATTTCTCTTTGCCGATATCCGCATCAGCGGCAAATCCAGCGATACTCGTTACCATTGCGGTACCAAGAAGTATGAACTGTTTGATCATTATTGAATCCGTAATTTCGTTGTTGTGAATTAAGTTCTATCGCCAAGCATATCATTCAAATACCAATAATCCAGCATTAGCCTTTTCCAATATGGAATGGAGTGAACGGGGTCATGGAGTGGAAATAGGTATACTATCCCCGGAAGATGCAATCCCCAAGTTAACCAAATCGTTAAATGCCGGTAACCAGGAAATCAATCGCAGCTACAATTTCGTCCCTAAGGTGTTCTAACGAACCAATATCAGATTTAAGAGCAGAAACTGGAACATTGGTCATTTGATGGGTTAGGAGTACCAATAGATTACCATCGAAAGAGGTCGTAGGGCATAGATTACCAATATTGGAATCGCCCAAGTATTTTAATGGTGTAAGAGGTATAACGAGGCGAGTATTTAGAGAATCGAGCAAGGCATTTTGAACATCAACAAAATATGGGTATGCCTCTCTTGATTCAGGGTTCTGGTTCTCATAGAGGGTAAACTGGCTCATCAAATTGTCCTGTACGAATCAGAAAAAAGCCCTTTTTCATCTGCAAAGCAGTTTGAGGCTTCGATGGCAGCCTTGTTTTTATTAAGCCATTGAGTACGTTCTGCTTTCCGTACTTCGTTAGCGAGGGCATTTTCTAAGGTGGCGGAAAGATTGAGTTTCAAGCCCTTGGCTTTGGATAGTAAGTCGCTGTTAATGCTAAGGTTAGTAGGTTTTTTTGGTGCTAATAGGTTGTAAGTATGTGTCATCATATGGCATCTCTATACGCAAATGTGATGCGCATCATTAATGCGCATATTGATAGCGTAGAATACAGGCATGCATTTAGCAAGACTGGCCTTCCAGCGGACGCAGTCGCTGAGGATCGATAAGGTCATGTTATTTGCCGTTCCTGCTTGAGCAGTGGCGACATCTCTGATGTTCACGCTGTTGAGTTCTAGCCCAACCTCTTCAAACAACTTCACCTAATCAAAACTCTGAGTCAGGATTGCCAGTCTGTCCAGTCGGTTGCGTGCCTCGCCGCTGGCGATTGCCGCATCTGCCTTTGCCACACCCTCGGCCAGTGTCTCGGTCAGACCAGCAGTGTAGATGGCGGCGCCAGCGTTGAGTTGGACAATGTCTCGAGCCGGTCCTTCCTTATTATCCAGAACAGAGCGGATGATGCGCAGACTGTCGGAGGCGTCGACTGCCTTGATGGTGTCGATAGAGGTGCGCTTGATCCCAAAGCTCTCAGGTTGGATGCTGAAGCGCCGTATCTGTCCGTCCTTCAGTTCGGCCACCTCTGTTTTGTCACCTACGCTGATCTCATCCAGGCCATCCCTGGAGTGGACTACCATCACGTGACGGCTGCCTAGTTTCAGCAACACGTTGGCCAGTGGCTCCAGCAATTCTTCAGAGAATACGCCCAGTAGCTGATTGGGCACGCCAGCAGGGTTGGTGAGCGGCCCCAGGATGTTGAAGATGGTGCGGACGGCCATCTCTTTACGGGGGCCAATGGCATGTTTCATGGCGCTGTGGTGCCCGGGGGCAAACATGAACCCCACCCCCACTTCTCGTACACAATGCTCTACTTGTTCCGGGGTTAGGTCGAGACGGATGCCCGCTGACTCCAATGCGTCGGCCGCTCCTGATTTGCTGGATACGGAGCGATTACCGTGCTTGGCTACGTTACAGCCAGCTGCCGCCGCCACAAACATGGATGCAGTGGAGACGTTGAAGGTGCCGGATGAATCTCCTCCTGTGCCGACTATGTCGACGGTGTGATTCAGGCCGCTTATGTCTACGCCGCTGGCTAACTCCCGCATCACTCTGGCTGCTGCTGCGATCTCAGTTACGCTCTCACCCTTCATGCGCAACCCAACCAGAAAGCCGCCAATCTGGGCCGGAGTGGCGCCGCCGGTCATGATAGAGCGCATCACCGCAATCATCTCTTCACTGCTCAGATCATGGCGTCCGATTACTTGCTGTATCGCTTGTTGTATCTCCATAATCCCCTCTGGTGTTTTACTGGCTGTGACCGGTTATTGATTTAGCGACCTTCAATAAAGTTCTTCAGTAGGTCGTGGCCATGTTGTGTAAGGATGGATTCGGGATGAAACTGCACCCCCTGTAGCTTCAGTTCCCTATGTTTGATCCCCATTATCTCATCCATGGAACCATCGTCATTGCAGGTCCAGGCGGTGATCTCCAGACATTCCGGCAGACTGGCCTCTTCGATCACCAGGGAGTGATATCTAGTGGCCACCAGCGGATTGGACAGGCCCTTGAATACTCCCAGGTCGGCGTGATAGATGAGCGATGTTTTGCCGTGCATTACCGCGCGCGCATGGATGATGTTGCCACCAAAGGCCTGGCCTAGGGATTGATGTCCCAGACAGACACCCAGGATAGGGACGCGTCCGGCAAAGGCCTTGATCGCAGCTACCGATATGCCGGCCTGATCCGGGGTGCAGGGACCGGGTGATATGACGATGCGATCCGGTTTGAGCTGTTCGATCTCCTGTAGCTGGATCTCATCATTGCGGTAGACCCGCACATCCTCCCCCAACTCGCCCAGATATTGCACCAGGTTGTAGGTGAAGGAGTCGTAGTTATCTATCATCAGCAACATTTCAAGCCTCCTCACCATGGGTTACATCCAGCCCTGCCTCAGCGAGTGCGACGGCACGAAACACTGCCCGACCTTTGTTCATGGTCTCCTTCCATTCCAGACGGGGAATGGAGTCTGCCACTATGCCTGCACCTGCCTGGATATGTAGGGTGTCGTCTTTGATGACGGCGGTGCGGATGGCGATGGCGGTATCCATGTTGCCATTCCAGGAGATATAGCCCACGGCCCCGGAATAGACCCCGCGTTTTACCGGCTCCAGTTCGTCGATGATCTCCATGGCGCGGATCTTCGGTGCACCACTTACGGTTCCTGCCGGGAAGGTGGCGCGTAGTACGTCGATGGCGGTCATGCCATCTTTTAGTTGGCCGGTGACATTGGAGACGATATGCATCACATGGGAGTAGCGTTCCACGATCATCTTGTCGGTAAGCTTAACGCTACCGGTTTTTGCCACACGACCGGCATCGTTGCGTCCCAGGTCGATCAGCATCAGATGCTCCGCCAGCTCTTTGGGGTCGGCCAGCAGCTCCTGTTCCAAGGCGAGATCTTCTTGCTCGTTATGGCCACGACGCCGGGTTCCGGCGATGGGGCGTACCGTTACCTCTCCATCCTCCAGACGGGTGAGGATCTCCGGCGATGATCCAACTACATGGAAATCACCCAGGTTCAGAAAGTACATGTAGGGTGAAGGGTTTAGTCCGCGCAGAGCGCGATACAGGTTCAGCGGTGGAGCCTTGAACGGGATAGACAGGCGCTGGGATATCACCACCTGCATGCAGTCGCCGTCCAACACATACTCCTTGATGCGCTCCACCGCCTGTTTGAAGTCATCTTCACTGAAACCGGATACGAAGTCGGTCTCCACGATCTGGCGTGTCTTGCCGCCAACTGGCCTGAGGGCGCCCCCCTGCATTCGACCGATCAGTTCCTGGATGCGCGCCTCGGCCGATTCCAGGCTGCCACCCTGAGTGGGATCGGCGTGTACGATAACGTACATGGAGCCGCTCAGGTTATCGAATACCACTACCTCATCCGAAACCATGAGCATGATATCCGGGTTGCCGATGTGGTCAGGATTGGGACATGTGGACAGCTTGGGTTCAATATAGCGAATGGTGTCGTAGCCGAAATAGCCCACAAGACCGCCGGTAAAGCGGGGTAGGTTCACGTCTTCCGCCACCTGGTAACGGGCTTGAAACTGTTCGATGAAGTCCAGAGGATCTTCCACCTCCAACTGCTCCGTGACCTTGCCATCATTTTCGATGGTTATTTTGTGGCCGTGTACCTTGAGCAGGGTATGGCAGGGCAGACCGATGATGGAGTAACGGCCCCATTTTTCACCGCCGTGAACCGACTCGAACAGATAGGAGTAGGGGCCATCGGCCAGTTTTAGGTAGACACTAAGCGGGGTATCAAGGTCCGCCAGGACCTCGCGCATTACGGGGATTCTATTGTGACCCTGGGTTGCCAGGGCCGCGAACTGTTCTGGGGTCATCTCTTTCTCCACAAATTTGTTGTCGACACAGGTGGTGCATGGGCTGGTTTCATCAGCGCCATCGTATGTCCGTCTTTAACGATCTATTGTGGGTAGTGAGATACATCTGCTTGGTGTTTATGTACTTATGGCGACAAAGAATAACGTTGAAAGTCTCATGCCTGCGGTGGCCATTGTCAAGAAGATAAGCATGACATTAAAGGGCCCTTATGTTTTTGGCAAACAGCGCCCGCACCCGTGCCGTCATATCATCATCCCGCTGCACCACCTCGCGCAGTCAGTAGTTCTCCATTTAGACACTGCAACCCAGCAGCCAGGCCATGGGGGAAAGGCGGGATGGAACGTCCGGTAGCAATCGGCTTCCGGCAACGACTCAACCAGGTGGACCATCATCTGGTGCAGGCCACTCAACTGGCCCAGCAACTCATCTGTTTTCATTTCACGGCTATCGTTTGGTGTACAGGGGGCGCCATGTTATCCCATGCCAAAGCGGAGTGGAAACGATCCGCATCAACTCCCTTGACGGCCAAAACCGACCTACCCAGACGGCATCGTTCTATTTCAGCGATGCCATTATTGCGATGCTGCTGATCTGGCAGATGGCCAGGAACCCGGGCCGTAAAATCGTAACGGGGGATTCTTAACCGGCAGAGTGGGTGTACAATTGCGCCCCATGTTCGAAGGCCTCACCCTCATCCAGCTGCTGCTCGCCGGCGCGATCCTTATCGTTGCCTACGTGGTGCGCGGCATCACCGGCTTCGGCTCCGGGCTGATCGCCATCCCGCTGCTGGCGATGATGCTGCCGCTCACCATCGTGGTGCCGATGATCGGCCTGCTCGACTACAGCGCCTCGCTCTCCCACGGCCTGAAACACCGCCGCGCCATCGCCTGGCGTGAGATCCTGCCGCTGCTGCCCTTTACCTTCATCGGCGTCGGCGCCGCGCTCTACCTGTTCAAGACCATCGACGCCGCACTGCTCACCCGCTTCCTCGGCGGCTTTGTGCTGCTCTATGCCCTCTACTCGCTGTTCGGCGGCAATCCCCACGGCCACGCCACGCGCAACTGGGCCATCCCCGCCGGGGGCCTCGGCGGCTTCATCGGCACCCTGTTCGGCACCGGCGGGCCATTCTACGTCATCTACCTGCAGATCCGCGGCCTCGACAAGAGCGCCTTCCGCGCCACCATCGCCACCATCTTCTTCATCGATGGCGCCAGCCGCATCGTCGGCTACACCGCCTCCGGTTTCTACTCCAAAGAGACCCTCATCCTCGTCGCCTCCGGCCTGCCCATCATGGCCGTCGCCATGTACATCGGCGGCCACGTCCACACCAACATCAGCCAGGAGAGCTTCCGCCGGGCGATTGGGGTGGTGCTGATTGGCTCAGGTTTGGCGCTGATATTCAGATAGGGCCTGCCATGCACGCCGATCCTTTGTAATTTTCACTTAGTTTGCGAGCTATGGTTTATGAGCCGAATAATTGTTATATTCGGCTCACATTCTGATTTAAATAGGGACGACCAAACGGCTCATGTACACCTGGGAAAACCCAAACTGGCCCAATTTTACCTGGCAGACCGAGAAGCTGCAGCCACGGCTTGTTGCCGTGCGACTCTTGCAGGGGAGGCTGCTGGGCCAGTCGGAGACACTTCCAGAAGAGGCAGACCGGGAGGCGCAGATGGATGCGCTGATCCAGAATGTCATCCGCACCAGCGAGATCGAGGGGGAAGCGCTAGACGTCGAGTCAGTGCGCTCCTCCGTGGCACGCCGTTTGGGCCTGACCCGTGCCGGAATGGCGGACAAATCCACTCCACAGACCGATGCCCTGGTTGGCCTGCTGCTCGATGCCACCCAAAACTACGCTGAACCGCTATCGCTGGTACGCTTCTGCGATTGGCAGGCAGCCCTGTTTCCCGAGGGTGCGGGTCTACTCACTGACATCAATATAGGCACCTTGCGCGGTGAAGATCCGATGCAGGTGATATCCGGTCGTGTGGACAGGCCGACCATCCACTTTGAGGCACCGCCACGGCAGAGGCTGGAGAGTGAACTGGAGGCCTTCCTCGACTGGTTTAACCGCCCTCCGGAAGGAGTGGATACACTGTTGCGCGCCGGCATCGCTCACCTCTGGTTGATCACCCTGCACCCCTTCGATGACGGTAACGGTCGCGTTACCCGTGCCGTAACCGACATGGCCCTGGCCCAGGCCGAACGTCAGTCGATCCGCTTCTATTCCCTGAGCGCAGCAATCATGGCTCACCGACAGGATTACTATGCTCAGCTTGAAGAGGCACAAAAGGGAGGTATAGATATTACCGCCTGGCTCGATTGGTTCCTGCAGGTGCTGGAGGAGGCGATGGAACAGGCCTTGGCCCGCTTCCGGCGTGTGCTGACCAAGACCCGTTTCTGGCAGCGTCATGCCCGGACCGTGCTCAACGAGCGCCAGATCAAGGTGCTCAACCGCCTGCTCGACAACGCAGGCGAAGAGTTCAAGGACGGCGTCAACGCCAGCAAGTACAAGGCCCTCGCCAAGGTGAGCAAGCCCACCGCCACCCGCGACCTGACTGATCTGTTGGATAAGGAGTGCATCAAGAAACTGCCCGGCGGTGGGCGTAGCACACGCTACGCTATTAATACGGATATTAAATAGTGACTGACAAGGCTAACAGGTTCGCAATTTGGTATAGTCAGTCACCACATAAAATATCAACAAAAATAAGAAGGAATAGGGATGTCAGCACCTGATTACCAAGCATTTAAGTTTTCAACACTTGCATGGTTTGATGTTGCTCAATCACTGGGATTTATGGGGTATGGAGTAGCGCGTAATTAATGGATAGTGAAGAGAAGAAAAAACTCAGCGAAATAGACATCTGCGATCTATTCATCACACCAGCGATAAAAGGTGCAGGTTGGGATCAACTAAGGCAGATTCGACGCGAAGTCACGCTTACGCCTGGCCCTGTTGTTGTGAGGGGGAATATGTCGTCTCGCAACAAGAAAAAGAAGAAATTTGCTGATTATGTTCTATCATGGGAGCCAGGTGTGCCCGTGGCAGTGGTAGAAGCAAAAGACAACAATCACACCGTCAGCCACGGTATGCAGCAAGGCCTTGGCTACTCTGAAATTCTACAAGTCCCAAGCACATTCAGTTCTAATGGTGATGCCTTTGCCTCTCGCAACAACGTGGCCGCACCAGGTGAGGATATAGAGAGCGAATTCCCACTTGAGTCCTTTCCAAGCCCCAAAGAGCTTTGGCAGCGTTATAAAACCTATCGCAACATCGAAGACGATGAAGAAGAGTTAATACTCGAACCCTATTACGAAGACGGTTCCGGTAAGGCACCACGCTATTACCAGTCAGAGGCGATCAACCGCACCATAGAAGCAGTTGCCAAGGGTCAAAAGCGTTTGTTGCTGGTTATGGCTACTGGCACCGGTAAAACCTACACCACATTTCAAATCATTTACCGCTTGTGGAAGGCCCAAAAGGCCAAGCGTATTTTATTTTTGGTTGATCGCAACATTCTTGCCGATCAAACCTTGGTGAACGACTTCAAACCATTTGGTCCGGTAATGACCAAAATAAAAAATCGCAAAATAGATCCATCCTATGAAATCTATTTGGGTTTATACCAGGCCCTCACCGGACCTGATGAAGAAGATAAAATCTTTAAAAATGTCTCTCGTGATTTTTTTGATTTAATTGTTATCGACGAGTGCCATCGAGGCAGTGCTAAAGATGACTCGGCATGGCGAGAAATTCTCGAATATTTCGATAACGCCATACAGCTCGGCCTAACGGCTACCCCAAAAGAGACAGAATATGCCTCAAACATCACCTATTTTAATGAGCCTGTTTACACCTACACCTTAAAGCAGGGGATACAGGATGGTTTTTTAGCACCCTACAAAGTGGTGCGTTACGATTTAGATAAAGACATTCTGGGATGGACACCACCACCCGGTATGAAAGATGATTTGGGTAATGCCCTAGAACAGCGCGTATACAACCAGAAAGACATGGATCGCATACTGGTGTTAAATCAACGCACCAAGCTGGTCGCCAAATGTGTGATGGAACTACTCAACGCTACTGACCCCTACGCAAAAACTATTATCTTCTGTGATGATATAGACCATGCTGAGCGCATGCGCGTTGCTATAGTGAATGCCGCAGGCCGTATCGCCGTAGACAATCCCAAATACGTAATGCGCATAACCGGTGATAGCGTAGAAGGCAAAGCCGAGCTAGATAACTTTATCGACCCCGAAAGTAAATTTCCGGTGATTGCCACGACATCAGAACTATTATCCACCGGTGTCGATGCCAAAACCTGCAAACTGATTGTGTTAGATAAAACTATCAGCTCCATGACCAGCTTCAAACAGATTGTGGGTCGCGGTACACGCATTGATGAAGAACAAAACAAATACTTCTTCACCATTATGGATTTTAAGAAAGCGACCGAGTTGTTTAAAGATCCAGACTTTGATGGTGAACCCGTCGTTATTTACGAACCAGGCCCCGGTGATGATCCCGTGCCACCTGATCCAGATCCCGGTGACGATGGCGATCCCGGTGGTGTAGAAGATCCACCCGGAGTTTACAAAGTGTGCGTGAGTGGTGTGGATGTAAAAATCCTTGCCAAGCGTGTTGAATTTTTAGGCGAAGACGGTCAGCTAGTTACCGAGTCATACCGTGACTACAGCCGCAAACATATTCGTGAAGAGTATGCCTCGCTTGATCTGTTTATTAAAAAATGGAATGAAGCCAAAAAGAAAGAGGCCATAATCAAAGAGCTGGAAGAATACGGTATCGAGCTGCCCAAGCTCGCTCAGGAAGTGGGTAAAGACTACGGCGACTTTGATCTTATTTGCCATATTGCATACGACATGCCTCCGCTTACCCGTAAAGAGAGAGCGAATAATGTCAGGAAGCGAAATTATTTTACTAAATACGGCGTTCAGGCCAGGGCAGTATTAGAATCGCTTCTCGACAAATATGCCGACGAAGGCATCACTACCATCGAAAGCCCTAAGGTATTAAAACTCAAACCCTTCGACAAAATGGGCACGCCAGTCGAAATTATTAATGATGTGTTTGGCGGCAAGGCCAACTATGAAAACGCATTAATCGAATTAGAGCATGCGCTCTTTAGCCAAGATGAAGTCGGCTAAACAACAATTTAGGTAAACAGCAGTATGAGTAACGTCAGCGGTATTATTAAATCCATACAAGACATTATGCGCAAAGATGTAGGTGTCGATGGCGACGC